>OJME01000930.1_pt1 | contig 25156 bp, 18 predicted proteins | sample 1597151 | NCBI WGS metagenome assembly OJME01 (sample SAMEA2452118, study PRJEB22498) | human gut metagenome | biome: human feces; feature: human gut; material: feces | place: Australia | collected 2012
AATATGGATTCCAAATGTTAGTGGTATTAATGATATCAAAATAATAAGCAAAAAGATAGGTACCCTCATTTGTATCAATCTCCCATAGTTTATAATCTAATTCGTTTTCAACTATTTCCGAAATGTTTAAAACGGCACATTGCAAACAATTTTGGATAATTTGTTTAATATCAAATTCAGATGGTAATTCAGTAAGATAAGGATAAGTATCCATTGAATGTAATTTTATTGCTTGGTACCAATCTATCTCCTTTTTAAAAAAAGGCATTTGTTTTTTTTCTGCTTTAAATCCATATGAAAACATATGTGAATCAAAAAAATTAAATGTCTGCTCTATTTCTTTTGCAGATTGTTTCGCATTTTTTCCAAGGTAATCGGTCAAAAATGGGTGACTACAGAAAAATAGTAATTTTTGTTTTAATGCCGCAATATCATTATATGGCACAACAAAACCATTATACCAATTTTCCAAATAGTCTTTTCCATAACCATTTGGTGTTGCAATAACAGGAATTCCCTGATTTAATGCTTCTAATAACACTAAACCTCCGGCTTCATATTTAGAATGAGTAATCAATACAGAACTTTTTAATAACAGTGTACTTATACCTTCCGGTGGGAGCGTTCCCCACCATATAATTCGATGTTGTTTTTCATGGTCTGCAAGTTGTGGAATATATTCTTTTATAGTATTTCTAAAATGTTCTATTTGGCTTGGAGAACCACCTACAATCCATAAATTAGGCATTTGTTCACCTATAATCTCATAAGCCTGCATCCATGCAATTATAATTTGTTTAATCCCCTTATTTTTATGTATACGACCAAAATATATAAAATTTTTTAAATTCCACCACAAATAATCATCATTTTTGTTAATGTCTGAAAAATAGCTCAAATATTGTTGCTCTATAATTGTATTTCCGAGTGTATTGATCCGTATTTCACCTCTGCTATTGTAGGCAGGATAAAGATAATGATTGTCTACCTCCAATCCAGCCAAAATAAGATTTTCTGGCGGAATAGCGTACAACTTCTGGATTTCATTTATTTCGGATAGTGAAGAACAGATTAAATATTTAGCATGTGCAAATATTTTTTCCTCTTCATGGATTCGTTGCTTTACTATATCTTCTACGGCTCCAGCAAGTTGTTTTTTCTTGCCGTTAGACAAAATTGTATGTACATAAAATGTATTATATTGTTCAGCAAGCTCATATGCTAGCATTCCTGATTGCCAATAAATGCTATGAAATATAAACGAACAATCATTGTATTTTGATAAAATTTCGATAACTAATTGTTTTGAATACGAGTGGTAATTTTGCAAAATGTCCTTGTCAATAGGACCCCAATTACCTAAATTGATTCTATAAAAATCAGAAAAGGGTGTCATGCCTATGTATTCTTCTAAATTCGGATATTTTTTTCGTGTAATATAAATATGGTATATGTTATTTTTCTGTAATTCATGCAAAAGACTTCTTGAATAGGTATTACCTCCACCTATATCGCCTGCTCCAGATGGAATAGTTGGATCACAATGCAAATCAATAATTACAACATATTTTTTCATCTATATAGAACTCCTTTTGCTGTATATTTTACAATTGGCTGCTATATATAACCAACGGATAACTTAACATTATCTATCAAATATTGTATTGGATGGGGAGCCAATATTGTTATTTAAAACATATATATAACAAGTACAGATATTCTTAGTTACAACAAAAGTGCATCTATGCTTTAAAAACACCAGTGAAAGTAATTAATGCTTAATACAAAATAATATAAACAGCAGAAATTTTTTATAATTGAATCTTATATATTTAAATACGAAAATCCTTTCGTGGATGTTTATTTATTAGAATTTCACGTTGCTTAGAGGTTGCTACATGAGTATATATCTGGGTAATATTAATAGAACTATGTCCTAACATTTCTTGAATATATCGTATGTCTACATCAGCTTCTAATAAACTGGTGGCAAATGTATGTCGGAACATATGAGGTGTTATATGTAAATCAATAGAGGCTAAATTGCAATATTTGTTTAACATGCGTCTGACAGCTTGATCGTTAAGCTTTCTTCCTGATTGATTAACAAAAAAATATTTACAGATATTTATTTCCGAGTTATATTCGTTTTTATATTGTTGTAAAATATTTATAACTTGTTCATTTCCGATATGAAGTCGTCGTTCTTTGTCCCCCTTACCATAAATCAAAATTGTTCCTGTGGAGAGATTAATATCTTTAGATTTTAATGAACACAATTCAGATATTCGGATTCCAGTAGAAAAAAGCATTTCAGAAACAGCAGCATCACGTAAAGCATTTCTCCTTTTATAAGGTGTGTCTGCTTGATATATTTGTTTATAAATAGTAGCAAGAAAATCTTCTATTGTATTAAGTGGAATAACTTTAGGCAAAATAATGGGGTCCTTAAGTTGAATTACTATTTTATTAAATGGATTAAAATCAATTATATCTTTATATTCTAAATAGTGAAAAAATGCTTTAATTGATGCAAGTTTTCGCTTCACTGTTTTTGGTTTATAAGTGCTATTAAGAAATGCAATGTATTTTTCTAAAGTACAAATATCAAGTTTATTTATAGAAATTTTATTAATTGTATTAATAAATTGTGATATATCAATGCGATATGCTTTTATTGTTTTTTCATCTAACCTCCTTTGTGTAATGCAGTGATTTAGGTAATTGTTGAAATTTTTTTCAATATTTTTCATTATTTAAATACTCCTAAGTTACATAGATTTATTGGCTATGAATGGCCGCAATTTATAATATTAAATTATATTTTGCGAGATGTATAGTTGCATAATAGAGTAAAGGATGTGTAGATAATGATGACACTTTAGTAGAAAAGATTATTGTAACAAGGTGAGTCGGTGTTCTGTTGGAAAAAAGGGGAAACAGTACCTAATACAGAGACTTTAAAACTTTTATCAAAAGAATTTGATATTTCAATCAATACCATTTTGGGAGAGTTAAGAAAATTATTTGTCAATGTTACGGAATGCGATTGATGATGAGATATTAGGTCGTGAAAAGGATGGCACATTGAATGAGGAGTATTGTAAATGGTGTTAAGCAGACGGAACTTACACATAATGATGACAAAGCATATATGGGAAATCAGCTGGAATGTGAATTTGGAGGCACGAGATGTTTTAGGATTTTGGCTGACATGGATTTTATTATGGTATGCAAATATGAGAAAATGGCGAAAATCAGGAATTACTTATTTATAAAAAGAGATGATGAAAATTGGAGCGGGAGAAAAATAATATTATAATATACTTTTAATGATTAAAGTGTTATAATTAATTTAAATGATTTTATGTGAAGATTGATTATAACAAAGGAGGGAGCATGTATGTATTTTGAAGATGCACATGTTATTAATGAAAATGAAAGTATAAATGAGCCAGTAAAGGATAATATTCAAATTTCAGTTGAAACAGATGATGTGATTAATTATGCAATTCAACAGAATGGTGGAAAAATTGTGAGGGATATTTGCATAAAAAATTTGTCTGAAACAGATATTGATAATTTAATTATAAAGATTTCATCAGATAATGAGCTTATTAATCAATCAGAGATGGGAGTTCAAAAGCTTAGAGCAGAAGAGGAATTACATTTAAAAGATATAAATATTAATATTAACGGGGACTATCTGGCTTCTCTTACAGAGAGAGTAACATGTAGTCTTCGTTTTGTTGTTTATATAGAAGATAATGAGGCGGCATCTGCCATAAATGAGGTTGTAGCTCTGGCTTTTGATCAATGGCCAGGATTGAAGTATACACCTGAAATTTTAGCGGCATTTTCAATGCCTAATCATCCGGTTATAATTAATCTTATTAAGATTGCTTCTCAATATCTCGAAAAATGGACAGGAAATCCTTCACTTGCCGGATACCAGTTTGGTGGCTATGACAGAATAAAACAGATGGCGGCTGCAGCATATGCGGCTATTCAAAAGAATAATATTACTTATGCTAATCCACCTTCAAGTTTTGAAGAATTAGGACAGAGAATCAGATTGGCAGATGCTGTGTTAGATCAACATCTGGCTACATGTATGGATATGACTTTAGTATATGTTGCCTGTTTGGAGGCAATGGGGCTTAATCCAATTATGGTTTTTGTAAGAGGACATATATTTGCAGGTGTCTGGCTTGTTGAAGAATCTTTTTCTGATACAATTGTCGATGATCCATCACAGTTAGAAAAAAGAATGGCAAATGGAATTAATGAAATGCTTGTTGTAGAATGTACAACTATGTGTTCTAGTCAGATTTGTGATTTTGATGAAGCTGTAAAGATAGCAAGAAATAAAGTTTCTGATTATGGCAATTTTGGATTTGCAATTGATGTGGCACGTGCAAGAAGTTTAGGAATAAGACCTCTTCCAATAAGAGTAAAAACAGATATGGGATTTGTGATTGAGCATAATGATAGAACAGATGCTGAAGTTGCGGTTAAACCGGATAAGTTGGGAGAAACTTTTGATTTAAGCAATCTAGAAAGTGGAACAAAAACTACAAAACAGCTTCAATGGGAGAGAAAGTTATTAGATCTTAGTCTTAGGAATATGCTTATCAATCTCAGATTTACAAAGGCAGTTGTGCCACTGTTATGCAGCAGTGTAAGCATGCTTGAGGATTCATTATCAGATGGTGAAGAATTCAAGGTGTTATCAAGGCCGGATAATATGACTGTTTCAGGTGAAGGTGGAATACCAATTGAAGCTATAACTAATCTCGGACCATTTAAAGAATTTATAGAATTAGAGGGAAAACATAAAAGATTACATTCTTTTTATACAGAAAAGGAGCTTAATTTATCTTTAACTAAAATATATCGTTCTGCTAAGTCATCAATGGAAGAAAATGGAGCAAGTACACTTTATCTTGCATTGGGCTTACTAAGATGGACAGAGAGTTCAAAGTCATCTGTGGTACGTTATGCTCCTATTATACTTTTACCTGTTGATATATCTAGAAAGATAGCTAACAAAGGCTATGCAATGCGGATGAGGGACGAAGACGCTCAGATTAATATAACATTATTAGAGTTTTTGAAACAGAATTATGATGTAAAGATTGCTGGATTGAATCCGTTACCGACGGATAATCATGGACTGGATTTACCAAAAATATTTGCAATTATGAGACATGGCATTATGAGTATGCCTATGTGGGATGTTGTAGAAGTTGGGCTTATAGGCAATTTTTCTTTTTCTCAGTTTGTTATGTGGAATGATATTCATAATAATTGTGATATGCTTGAAAAAAATGATATTGTAAGGAGTCTTATTAAAGGTGCTGTTGATTGGAATTGTGAAATACCATCAGAAGTTGAAAATGATGAGGCATATCTTCCAATTACAGCTGACGAATCACAACTTAGGGCTATTAATATGGCTGCAAATAATGTGAGTTTTGTCCTTCATGGACCGCCGGGAACAGGTAAGTCGCAGACTATTACAGCAATGATTGCAAATGCATTGACAAAAGGTAAAACTGTATTATTTGTGGCAGAGAAAATGGCTGCACTTGAAGTTGTCCGGAAACGGCTTGATGCACTTGGAATAGGTGATTTCTGCCTCGAATTACATTCTAATAAAGCTACAAAAAAGGCGGTGTTAGACCAATTACGCAAAAATCTTGAAATTGGCGTATATGGCACACAAACAGAGTATGATGAAAAATTCCAGAATATAAGAGAAATGAAGAATGAGCTCGATTCATATGTCAAAAAGTTATATGAGAAGAGAGCATTTGGTAAATCAGTAAAAGAGTTGATAGATATATATGAAACAATTCCAGATTATGGAGTAGATGTTAAATTTTCTATTGACTATGCCAGAACGATAACACAGGGAGATCTAGATAATCAAAGAAGAGCATTGGAACAATTAATTGCAGCAGGAAAAGGAATAGGAAATTTGCACAGTAATCCTTTGGCATGTATTAAACAGACTGTATACACACAGACATTGAGAATGGATTTAGAAGAATCAGTTGCTGATTATAAGAAATCATTAATGATTGTAGAAAAAGATACGGATTTGTTAGTTGATGCTATAAAATTCGATAAACCTGTAACTAAGTCAGAATGGAAAGCTATTTATATAATAGCAGAAAGTATTATTAATGCAGATATTATACCTGAATTCCTTTTTAATACAGATAATATCGACAGAGAGTTTGCCCCATACTTTGATTACGTTAATGAAAAATGCGATTTATTGGTAAGAAAGGATAGCTTGATGAGTAAATGGAATGAAGCTTTTCTTTATATGGATATCGATAAATATCGCAACAGAATTGCAGAAGCTAATAAGAAGTTTTTTGGTAAAGCTAAAGCTGTTAATTTGATTATTTCTGAAATACAGTCATTTGCAAAATTTACAGTTATTGAAAATCAGCTGCCACTTGTTTTTGCTGATATAGAATTATATCAGAAACAGGTAGCGGATATTGAAAGAAAAAAATTATCAATGCCATTTGAATGGAAACAGATTGTTGGAAAATATTATAATACTCAAGAACTTGATGCATATAAAGAAGAATTAAAAGCACAGCTTTTATCAATTGAAAAATACAGAAATCTTATAACTAGTATTAGAAATTCAAGTGGATATAACAATTCATTGACATATTCAAAACAGGTTGTTAATGATTTTTGTCAATTAAATGAATGTGAAGCAAAATTGAGACAGCTTTTATGCATTGATTTTGGTAGTTGTAATGATGACTGGATGAATAGCAGAGAAAAATTGTGTGATATGTTAATTAACAATGCATCTGATATTAAAGATTGGATTATATTCAGACAGTTTGAAGATGTATGTAGAAAACAGGGACTTGGTGTCATATGTGATGCATATGAGAGTGGCTTGCCAAATGATCAGGTAATGAATGTATATTTAAGGTCTATATATAAGGCAATTATTATTTCTGTAATTGAAAGCGAGCCGGTACTTAATAGTTTTACAGGCAATGGCTTTAATGAAAAAATTACACAGTTTAAAAAACTTGATAGCGAATTTATACAGCTTACCAGAGATGAGATGCTTTACAAGCTTACCAATAATCTACCTTCCTCTTATGAAAATGTTGAGATTAGCAGAGAGTTAAATATACTTAGAAGAGCAATAAGCAGTAATGGACGTGGAATTACAATACGTAGTTTATTTGATCAGATACCACACATATTAAAAAAGCTTACGCCTTGTATGCTTATGAGTCCTATTTCTGTTGCACAATATCTTTCATTCAATATTGAACCTTATGATATTGTTATATTTGATGAAGCGTCACAGCTGCCAACATGTAAAGCAGTTGGTGTTCTTGCAAGAGGAAAAAATGCAGTTATAGTAGGGGATCCTAATCAGATGCCGCCAACGAGCTTTTTTGCTGGAAATACTGTAGATGAGGATAATCTTGATATAGAAGATTTGGATAGCATATTAGATGATTGTCTTGCACTTGGCATGCCCTCGGCACATTTGCAGTGGCATTACAGGAGTCGTCATGAGAGTCTGATTGCATTTAGTAATACTGAATTTTATGAAAATTCAATGCTTACATTTCCTTCTGTTAATGATAGAGAAAAATGTGTCAGCCTTGTTAAGGTTGATGGTTTTTTTGACAGAAAAAATGGAAGAATTAATGAGGGTGAAGCTAAGACCATTGTTGAAGAAATTAAAAGGCGGTATAAAGATCCTGAATTGAGAAACATGAGTGTAGGTGTTGTTACATTTAATATCAGCCAGCAGACGCTTATAGAGGATATGCTTCAGGAAGAATTCAGTGAAGATTTTGAATTTGATAAGTGGGCATCTGAAGGGGAAGAAAGTTTATTTGTTAAAAATCTGGAGAATGTCCAAGGTGATGAAAGAGATGTTATTCTTTTTTCTGTGTCTTTTGGTCCGGATGAAAATGGCAAATTATTGCTTAATTTTGGACCACTCAATAAGCAGGGAGGCTGGAAGAGACTTAATGTAGCCGTATCCAGGGCAAGATATGAGATGATAGTATTTTCAACGATGACGGCTGATATGATAGATTTAAAGCGTACTAAATCTAAGGGAGTAGAGTCTTTGAAGGATTTTCTTGAATATGCAGAAAAAGGTAAATTACATTTACAGGATATCAATTTTCTAGAAAAAAAGAAACATGGAATTCTTGACTGTGTATGCTCGGAACTTGATAAGGCAGGGTATAAATATCAGACAGATGTTGGACATTCCAAATTCAAGGTTGACATTGCAGTTTCTAATCCGCTTAATGAAAATGAATATCTTTTAGGAATAATGCTTGATGGAGATACATACAAACAGTCTGCTAATACAAAGGACAGGGAAATTTCACAGATAAATGTACTGAATGGTCTTGGATGGGAACTTCATAGAATATGGACAATGGACTGGTGGGATAATAGCAGAAGAGAAATAGAAAAACTTATGGATAAATTATCTTCTTTGGTTAATAAGGAAAAGTCCGTCGAAAAAAAAGAAAATGATGAGGTGCAAAGGTTAGAAAGAGATAATCAGGACGAGGGAAAGGACGTTATTTTATCCGATATTGATGGGAAAAGTGACTTTAAAAATCTGGCAATACCAGAGAATGATATTGTTAGGGAGAAGATTGAATATTCATTGAATGTATATGAATGTGCAGATATTGAAGTTACCTCATTATCTTCATCAGAATATTCAACGAAAGAATATTTTGATGAAATAGTAAATCATATTCAGACCATAATTAACGCAGAAGCACCAATCAGTTATGGCAGTTTGTTCAAGAAAACATTGCGTTCATTTAATATTACAAGAGCTGGAAATTCTACAATTGAGACAACAGATAAAGCTTTGAAAAAAGTATCGGCTATAGTCAGAAAACAAAATGGTATAAAATTTTATTGGAGAGATAATCAGAATCCGGATATTTATGGCATCTATAGAAATGATCAGAATCAAACTGACAGGAGAGCAATTGATGAAATAAGTCAGCAGGAGTTAAAGAATGCAGTGTGTATAACACTTAATTCAAAAGGTGAACTTGCAAAAGACGAGCTTATAAGGGAGACAATCAGAACTATGGGTTATGCCAGAAGTGGACCTTCATTAATAGAAGCGGTTGAACGTGGAATAAAATATGGGCGTAAAACCGGTGAGATTAAGATGACTGATGAGAAGAAATTCATTATAGACTGTCCTGAATAATATTTAACATATATTTTTCATTTTAATATCGTTCGTGTCGAAAAAATGTCATTTCGTGTAAATGGCATTTTTTTTGATGCCTTTTATTGTATAATACCGCTAAGAAAGAATGTATTTTTGTAATGTTTTAGGATGTTGCATAGACACATTGAGCACAATAAAAGGAGGGAGAGTTTATGAAGTATTTAAACTTAAAAAAGATTACTGCGGTGGTATTGTCAATCGGAATGGTATTTTCAAGCAGTGCCGTTACCGGGGTTGCGGCAGATAACAGTAAAAAGATAGCTACGATTCCTAGCAGCTATATTAATAAAGTGGCAGAAGATATTGATAATGAATATTTTTATGATGGAACATATGTTGATGATTGGGGGCATACACGTAAGGGCAGGCAGCTTGGAGCGACATATACAAAGGAGTCAACTGAATTTTTGTTATGGGCACCTGCGGCAATAGATGTAAAAGTTAATATTTATGCAACAGGTGATGATAATGACAGCAATGCATGTAATATAGGAGCTTATACATTAGAGAAAATGCTTGTAAATGGGGAATGGAATGGAATCTGGACTATAACGCTTGTTGGTGAGTGGGGCGGATTGTATTATGACTATACGATTACCACAACAGATATTACCCATATTGGCAGCGACAGAACAACAAAATATAAAATTCAGGACCCATATTCGGTTGCGGTAAGCAAAGACGGAAAGCGTTCGTATATAACAGATACATCTTCAGTATCTCCTGAGGGTTGGGACAGGGACAGACATGTGTATGTTGATTCGACAAAAGCAAATACTGTTTATAAGATAAGTGTTAAGGATTTCTCATCAGATACCGCATCAGGTATGACTGCGGGCGGAAAGTACAGTGCTTTTACGGAAAAGGGTGCAAAAGTAAACAGTGCGGGAGAGCTTGTATCTGGTATTGATTATCTGAAGGAACTTGGCGTTACGACAGTACAGCTTGCACCGTTTGCGGATTTTGATGGCGACAGTGAGTATGAGATTTTAAATTATAATGTACCTGAGGCAAGCTATGCTTCCAATCCGTCAGACAGCAAGACTGTTATAAAAGAATGTAAAGAGATGATTCAGGCACTTCACAGTGCGGGATTTTCTGTTGTGATGGAGATGCCGTATACGCATGCCTCAGAGGAAAATCCTCTTGAAAAGTCGGTTCCGCGGTTTTATTACAGATTGAATACTGACGGTACAAGGTATACAACAAATACGGGATATGACAATGAGCTTGCCACAGAGCGGAAGATGTATCGTAGTTATATGGTTAATTCCATGAGATACTGGGCAGAGGAATATCATGTTGATGGATTTTCACTGGATTTGATTGACTGTGTCAATGTGAAGTACAAAGGTTCTTCGTATGTATATAAATGGCTGGATGAGATAAAGACATCATTGGCAAAGGAAGATGCCAATCTGGTTATATGGGGAGATAATTATACAAAGGAAGAAAGACAGAGTAAAACTTCCTTATATGATGAAATAATCGGCAGCACAGGTGGCACTTATGGCGAAAGAAACGAAAAAGCCGTAAAAATATACAAGCAGAAAGCAGCAATGAAATATGCTAAGCCAGGAACATTGTTTATGGATGGCGGAGAAGAAATGTGTAACAGCGTTGAGGGAACAACTCTTTCAGACAGCAGTTACGTTGAATGGAAGGATTCAGCAGAGTACGCAGATGTAGTCTCATATTACAGAGGACTTATGGAGATACGAAAAGCATTTTCACCGCTTGCGAAAAGCCAGACAATAAAAAATTCTGAAGTTTATGTGCTTGCAGGTACAAAAGACGACGAGTGGAATACTATGGCAGTATTAAATAATGAGTCAGATGTGTCAAAAGAAATTACAATTCCTGTTCAAGGAAGAGCTGTTACGGACTGGGTTGTTATTGCAAATGGCGAAAGTGCGGGAGTTGTATCACTTGGTGAAGTCGCAGGCTCCGTTATAACTGTACCTGCGTATACTACAATGATTCTTGTAGATAAGGAAAGCTTTGATGATGTGGCTGTAACATCAGGCAAAGGAAAAGTAATTGTTAATTATGTGATAAAAGACAGTGAGCAGAAGTTACGTGAATCGATTACACTTCAGGGTACATCGGGAACGAATTATGCGGTACCTGAAAATATTAAGATTCCATCAGGATATACTTTTTTAAGCAAGACAGGCGATGAAAAGGGTGTGTATACATCAGAAACACAGACAGTTACATATTATTATAATGCGATTAATCCGGATACAGTGGTAGACGGTATTAAAAATAATGGAGTATACTGCGAGAAGGCACAGTTTAAAGTAACTTCTTCCGATTATACACAGGTAATGGCAGGAAATAAAACGCTTACACCTGATGTGGACGGTATTTATACTGTATCTGCAGCAGATGGCATACAGACAATAACATTGACGGATAATGAAGGATACAGCATTTATCTGTCTGTTACCGTAAATGCGAATCATACAATGGATAACAGCGACTGTACGAAAGAATCAATATGCTCTGTCTGCGGGAAAATATTTCTGGCACAGGCAAATCATAAGTTCAGCGACACATGGACAAAAGACGATACTTATCATTGGAAAGTGTGTGAGAATGACGGCTGTACGGTAACAACAACAAAGACAAAACATAGTGGTACAGATGATGGTGATTGTACAACACCTGTAATTTGTGAATGTGGTGAGATTGTTACAGCAGCAAAGTCAGAACATATATATGGTGAATGGAAGTCAAATGGTAACGGCACACATACCCACAAATGTACAACGGCAGGCTGTATTATAGAAGAAACAGAAAGCTGTGTAGGCGGAGCGGCAACATGTAAAAAGAGAGCCGTCTGCACGGATTGTAATGCTGAATATGGTACTTTAAATCCTGCAAACCACAGTGGAAATCAGGTATGGGTACAGACAGAAAAAACTCATCAGAAAAAATATGACTGTTGTGGTGCTGAGGTAACTAATATAGAAGATCATATCTGGGATAATGGACACTGCACGGTATGCGGATATGATTGTATTCATACAGGCGGAAAAGCAACCTGTACGCAGAAAGCGGTTTGCGATACCTGCCATAGTGAATATGGAGAAATAAATGCAGACAATCATTCGGGTGTGGAAAAATGGATACAGACAGCAACAACACATGAAAAGAGATATGATTGCTGCGGTAAAGTGACGATGGCACAAGAAAATCATAAGTGGAAAGATGGTGCTTGTGAAACATGTGGTTATGTATGTGTACACAGCGGAGGAGAAGCAACATGTACAAAGGGTGCAGTTTGCGAAACCTGCGGCAAGGAGTATACAGATAAAGATATGGCAAATCACAGTGGAAAGGTAGTATGGGTACAGACAGAAAAAACTCATAAACAGGCATATGATTGCTGTGATAAGGAAGTATCGACAAGTGAAGCACATGGTTGGAAAAACGGTGTATGCACGGTTTGTGATTATCAGTGTAAACATGCAGGCGGAAGTGCAACATGTGTGAAGAAAGCGGTGTGTACAATCTGCAGTGAAGAATATGGCACTTACAATATGAGTATACATGAAGGCTTGAAGTCAGTAGCGGCAAAGGCGGCTACCAGGACAGATGAAGGAAATATTGAATACTGGTATTGTAAAGATTGTGACAGATATTACATCAAGCAGGATGGGCTTGTTGAAATTGAAAAATCACAGACTGTGGTTGCAAAGATTACAGATACAACATCATCTGACGATATGGGTAAAGGCGGTAAGACAGAGACAGTAAAAGAACAGACACCTGATACAGGAGATAATAAACGTGTATTTGCATGGCTTCTTATGTTTATAATAGGAGGGGCGGCAGCAGGATTAACGATTAAAGGTAAAAAGACAGAAAATTAATATTTAAAAATGCCGGAATTTTGCTCCCTGTGCGGGGCGAGATTCCGGTTTTTACATGTTTTGGTTTTATTTATTGGATTTTTATAATTTTTATATATTGATAGTTAAATGTTTGACATAATAACAGTTTCTTAATATAATATTAAGAATATGATGCGTTTTGCATTAAATATTTAAGAAAGAGAGAAAAATTATGAACGAAAAACAAGAGTTCAAGCCTTATATTCCGGCTGATAAGGTGATGCCTGAACTTACAGTTACATCTGTAATCATAGGTATCTTATTAGCCGTATTATTTGGCGGTGCCAACGCATACTTAGGTCTGCGTGTTGGTATGACCGTTTCGGCTTCTATTCCTGCAGCCGTTATCTCTATGGGAATTATCCGCTTTATTTTAAGAAGAGATTCTATTTTAGAGAACAACATGGTTCAGACAATCGGTTCTGCAGGTGAATCTGTTGCGGCAGGTGCAATCTTTACACTCCCTGCATTATTTATGTGGGCTCAGGAGGGCGGCACATCTATGCCTTCTTTGATAGAGATAGCACTTATTGCATTAATTGGTGGTTTCCTCGGAGTATTATTCATGATTCCACTTCGTAGTGCATTAATTGTTCAGGAGCATGGCGTGTTACCTTATCCTGAAGGACAGGCATGTGCTGAGGTATTAGTTGCCGGAGAAGAAGGCGGTGCTAAGGCAAGTACAGTATTTGCGGGTCTTGGTATTGCAGCTGTTTATAAGTTTATCGCTGATGGACTTAAAGTATTCCCTAGCGAGGTTGATTTTACTATCAAGCCATACAAGGGTTCGGCTGTTGGTGCAGATGTACTGCCAGCACTCCTCGGTGTCGGTTATATCTGTGGACCTAAGGTATCTTCATACCTCTTGGCAGGTGGTTCCGTAGCGTGGTTTATGATTATGCCGTTAATCGCTTTGTTCGGTGGAGACAACATTATCGGACCTGCTACAATTCCAATATCACAGATGGGTCCATCACAGATATGGTCTAATTATGTGCGTTATATCGGTGCAGGTGCGGTTGCTGCCGGTGGTATTATAAGCTTAATCAAGTCATTACCGCTTATTGTAAAAACATTTAAGCAGGCAATGAAAGGCTATGGCAAGAAAGCAGACGGTGAGGAGACAAGATCAACTAAGGATCTTCCTATGACTTTGGTTGTATTGGGTATTGGCGTGCTTGCAATTATCATGTGGTTAATTCCGGCGATTCCTGTTAATCTTCTCAGTGCGATTATTATTATTATTTTTGGTTTCTTCTTTGCAACTGTATCATCACGTATGGTTGGTTTAGTAGGAAGCTCAAATAACCCTGTATCAGGTATGGCTATTGCGACACTTCTTATTTCGTCAGCAATTCTTAAAGCTACAGGTACAATAGGTATGAATGGCATGGTAGCCGCTATAAGTATCGGCTCTGTAATTTGTATTATCGCAGCTATTGCAGGTGATACATCACAGGATTTGAAGACTGGCTATATAGTAGGTGCAACACCTTATAAGCAGCAGATTGGTGAGCTTATCGGTGTGGCTGTATCTGCTGTTACAGTAGGCGGAGTTCTTTATTTGCTTAATGCAGCATGGGGATACGGTTCTAAAGAATTACCTGCACCACAGGCTACTCTTATGAAAATGGTAGTTGAAGGCGTAATGGGAAACAGCCTTCCGTGGGCACTTGTATTTGCAGGTGTAGCCATTGCTATAGTTGTTGAAATTCTTCAGATTCCTGTACTTCCTTTCGCAGTAGGTCTTTACCTTCCGATTTATTTAAGTACACCGATTATGGCAGGTGGACTTGTAAGACTTTACTTCGATAAGAAGAAAGGTCTTTCAGAGGAAGAACGTAAAATTAAGGTTAATCAGGGAATCCTTTACTCATCAGGTCTTATTGCAGGTGAAGGTCTTGTTGGTATTCTTTTAGCTGTATTTGCTATTATTCCTGTAGGAACAGCAACTCTCGGAGATGCTATCAATTTATCAAAGGTTATTAATCTTGGTAACATTGGCGGTCTTGTATTCTTTGTGGCACTTATTGCAACATTAATAGCATTTATTAATAAAAAAGAAAAAAAGACAAATTAAAAAAAATGTGTTATAATAAATCTGTTGGCTTTCATGCCGACAGATTTATTATTTTATGAAAAATTCTGCTTTTTTTGATAAAGAGTTTTATTTAAGGAGGTTTCATGGCTAAGCAAAAGGAGAATTACTTAGACTATGTTCCAAAACATAATTCATTATTTGAATTTAGGGATAACAAGAAAGGGCATGTTGAAATTAAAGTTCATAATAAAGGTCTTTTCAATAGAATAGCACAGCTTATTGCGAAAAAGCCTAAGTACAGTTACATTGAATTAGATGAATTTGGTACATATATATGGCGTCAGATAGACGGAGTACGAAGTATTTATGACATCGGACAGCTTGTAAAACAACATTTTGGAGAAAAGGCAGAACCTTTGTATGAGCGTTTATGCCAGTTTACAAAGATACTTCATAAAAATCAGTTTATTGTTTATACTAATAAGATTAAACAAAAATAATATTAATAAAATGTTTTAAAGGAGTTAAGACATGAGAGTATTATCCGAATTAGAACCTAAGAATGTGTTTTCATTTTTTGAGGATATTTGCAATATTCCGCATCCATCTTATAAAGAAGAGAAGATTAGCAATTATCTCGTTGAATTTGCCAAGGCAAGAAATCTTGAATATTATCAGGATTCACTTTACAACGTGATTATAATAAAGGAAGCATCAAAAGGATATGAAGATGTTGCACCTATTATTCTTCAGGGACACATGGATATGGTATGTGAAAAGACACCTGACTGTGATAAGAACATGGACAAAGAAGGACTTGACCTTGAAGTTAATGGGGATTTTGTTTCTGCCAAGGGAACAACACTTGGTGGTGATGACGGAATTGCGGTTGCCTATGCACTTGCGATATTAGATGATGACAGCATTGCACACCCACGTCTTGAATTTGTGTGTACCGTATCAGAGGAAGTAGGCATGGAAGGTGCAGCGGGCATTGATGTGTCAATGTTAAAAGGAAAGAAGCTTCTTAATATGGACAGCGAAGATGAGGGAATCATGCTTGCAAGTTGTGCCGGAGGATGTAGTGCACAGGTTAAACTCAGATTAAACAGAACAGAAATGACAGGAACAAAACTTCGTATTTCTATATCGGGACTTACGGGAGGACATTCAGGCGTTGAGATTGACAAGGGAAGAGGAAATGCAAATGTTCTCATGTCAAGAATTCTTCGTGATGCCGCCAAGAAAGCACCAATATTTATTGTATCTGTTGAGGGAGGCAAAAAAGACAATGCCATTCCGAGAGAATGTTTATCTGAAATTATCGTTGAAGCAGATAAAGCTGAGGCAGTTAAAGCTGCTGTTGAAGAAACTGCAAATGAGATAAGAGAAGAATTTGCGACATCTGATGCGGATTTTAATGTTACAACAGAATTATCAGATGGATGCAGCGTTAAAGCTGTTACAAAGGAAGACAGTGCCAAAGCGGTTGCACTTATACAGTCACTTCCTAACGGAATAATGAGAATGAGTCAGGATATTGATAATCTTGTTGAAACTTCACTTAATCTTGGTATAATTTCATTAGATGAATCAGGTATCTGTCTCAGATTTGCCCTTAGAAGTTCAGTCGGTGCTGCATTGAAAAATCTTAAAAACCAGATTGCATGTGTAAGTAAAACATACGGTGGAAGTGTTGAATTTACAGGAGAATACCCGGCTTGGGAATATAAGAAAGATTCAAAACTCCGTGATGATATGGTTAATATATTTGAACAGATGTATGGTAAAAAACCTACTATTGAGGCAATTCATGCAGGTGTCGAATGTGGTATACTTGCAGGAAAGATTGAAGACCTTGACTGCATATCTATGGGACCGGATATTTTTAATATTCATACAACGGAAGAGCATTTAAGCATTTCTTCTGCAAAGAGAATGTATGAGTATATACTCAATGTAATAGCATGCAAATAATATGCAATAGATAAAAAATTTTTTAAAACGAAAGGATGAATTATTATGATTTACGCTTCACTTAATGCAAAAAAAGGTAACTATGAGTATCCGGCAGCAATTGCCACAGCTTTGGAATTTCTTGCAAAGCCTGAAACAAAGGAACTTCCTGTAGGAAGATATGAACTTGACGGAGATAACATTTATGTTCTCATTCAGGATCAGACAACTGCACCTGTAGAAAAGAAGCGTGCAGAAAGCCACAGAAACTATATTGACATTCAGTATCTTTTTACAGGAAAGGAAGTACAGGGATACGCACCTCTTCTTCCGGGCGTAAAAGGTGAAGAGCCTGCCGGAAAGGACAATATTTATTATGATGAAGTAGCTGACGAACAGTTCGTTACATTACATCCGGGTGAATTTACAGTATATTTTACTAACGATATTCATCGCCCTAACTGCACAATGGACGAACCTGTTAATATTCATAAAGCAGTTGTAAAGATTAAGGAAAGCCTTATTAAGTAATAAATTTATATAAGGTTTGTAATATAAGTTGCTTTTTTGAAAGGAGACGTGATGATTGTTTTATGTCTCCTTTTTGCTATATGATTTTTTATACGCTGTTTATAATGGAGTCAGATTAAACATGGAATTATTGGATATAGTTGATGAAAATGGGATACCAACAGGAAAAACCATTGAGAGAAAGATTGCACATAGTGAGGGAATAAGGCACAGGACTGCACATGTGTGGATTATAAGAAAGACGGATAATGGAGCAGAGGTTCTTCTTCAGAAGCGTGCGATGGGTAAGGATTCATTTCCGGGAAGATATGATACTTCTTCGGCAGGTCATATACAGGCTGGTGATGAACCTGAAGAATCTGCAATAAGAGAGATGAAAGAAGAACTTGGAATAGATGCATCCGTCGGTGATTTGCATTTTGTTGATAAATTTGTAATTAATTATAAAAAAGAATTCTATGGAAAGATGTTTAAGGACAGCGAGATAGCTTTTGTTTATGTATATACCGGATCTGTGGATATCGACAAGCTTATATTACAAAAAGAAGAGCTGGACAGAGTGGATTGGTTTAACTTAGAATATGTTTATGAGGAATGTAAGAAGCATAATCAGAAGTTTTGTGCACCGATTGATGGTTTAGAGATTGCGAGAAAATATGTCTGTGAATATGGAATCTGAGATGGATTTTGATGATAAGAAGTTTTATATGAATTATCTTGACGGATTAACGGATGATATGCCGGATGAATTTTTCAGGCTGGCACAGGTATTTGAACTGAATTTGTTTGAACCTGTGAGGATTGATGGCAGCAGTGACATTTATGCGGCATATATTATGAATGATGCAGTTGAAAGCTTTTTTGTGTTTGAACAGCCGGTAATCACAGGTACATACAAAGATATTGAATCTGAGCAGATTGCGGGAGTGGAAAAGCTTGAAGATGGTTATATGCTTATAGTAAATCAGGGTGGAGAGAATGTATTTACAATAAAGTTTGTAAAGCTTAGTATTACATCGACATATTTTAATTATGGCTGTATGGGACATTTCTGGGTAAAAGGATATGAATATTTAAGGCAGCTTGAATACCAGTTTGCAGTTATACGCGATAAATACCGTTTTCTTGGAAGTTCATCCTGCAATGAAAAAGAACTTGTGTTTATGAGGCTGGCAGATTTTCCACCGGTTAAAAAGTACAGGTCAGTTCCAAAAGCATATTATGTGCCTTATCCCGATTCAATATATCCTGAAGCTGTCAGTTATCTCATGGAAGCCGCAAGAAGTGTCGGTGATAGAAATATGGAACGGATGCTTAAAATTTATCAAAAAAAGCCGGACAGCTTAAAATGTAACATTATTGCATCTATGTTTCATAAAAAATCGCATGGACGATTTATAGATAAGATTATCAACGATATGAGGGATGCTGCATCTTCATATGACAGAAGAAAGTTTGACAAAGAAGAGGAAATACAGAACCGGAAAATACATGAAAAAGCTTTAAAAATTATGAATAACTTTAAGCAAAAAGGGTATGAATGCTTTCTTTACAGAGAAGAGCCGTTTGTATATTTGAAAGATACGATTACATACAAAGAGCATGTGCTTGTATTTAAAAACCATGGACTTAATCGAAAGTGTGATATATATACCATAACCAATGATGAAATGTTATATAAATGAGAAAAATAATAAAATAAAAAGTATACTTAAAGGCGTGGGAGAGATTCCGCGTCTTTTTTCTGAAAATATGTTGGAAAGGGTTTATATAAATGAACATACCAGAAAGAGCGACGAAAGAACAGGTACATTTCACGGATATTGCAATATGTTTCTTAAAGAAGAGATTCACAGAATGTCATTTCCTAAGACTTTTACGATTCTTGATAAAAAAGCAGAACCTGATATGATTAAGAATGTAGCTGAGGATATGGGTATTTCACTTAAAGATAATACTGCAAAAAAGATAATGAGTGATATAGATATGTCAAAGCAGGATATGTCATATGTTGAGCTTATGTCTGGAATTGATAGGAAAAGGTAGAACTGGCAGATTTGCTAAGCCATTTTGCACTGTTTTCGGCACAGGATGAAGATGGTGAATATAACGTTGTTAAGGTTATGACTATTCACACGTCAAAAGGACTTGAATTCGATACTGTATTTGTACCGGTTGATTGTATTAATAACAGCAGAATATTAATTAAAGGGGAAACTGAGCAGATGCTGCCTAAGTTAAAGTTTGATGTTGGAGATATTGTCAGACACAAAGTATTTGGTGTCGGTGAGATTATTAAAATTGATAATATAACGCAGACATATGAAATTCAGTTCAGGAATATAAGAGGAACAAGAAGAATAATGTTTCGTGCAGAGCTTGAAAAAATCAGTCAGCCGGATTAATTCGTATAATTGATATGAATTTTTGTTTTGACGGATAAAAACATATGGAATTTCCTAACATTGTGGAGACAAAGAGTAAAGGAGAAAAAATGTATCTGATTTCGGCTTATTTTGATGAACATACAACAAGGCAGTTACAGCGGTTTATTGATGCAGTTGCACAAAATACGGGAAATACTTATATGATTGACAATAATGTGCCACCGCATCTTACAATATCAAGTTTTGAGACAAGAAATCTACAAAATCTCTGCGATGATTTTGTGAAGCTGTCGGAATTGGAATCCCATGATATAAATATATTTTCTGTAGGCGAATTTTTGCCATATGTTATTTATGTGACGCCCGTATTGGATTTGCATTTGCAGCAAACAGCAGAAAAGGTTTATAATATTTTAGCAGTGCGTGAGGATGTGACAATTAATCGTTGTTATAAACCGTATAGTTGGTTTCCGCATATTACGTTGGGAAAGAAACTTGAAAAAGAGCAAATGATTGCGGCTGTAAGAGCAATGCAGACACATTTTATACCGCTTAAAGGTAAAATTGTGAGATTGGGGCTTGCACAGACGAATCCACACAGAGATATTTGCACGGTTGATTTGAAGTGATTGATTGTTGAGAGATATGATGATATATGAAGTGATTGATTGCTGAAATATATATAAATATTTAATGGAGACAATATTATGAAATTTACGATAGATACACATACACATACGTTAGTTAGTGGACATGCTTATAACACAATAGATGAGATGGCGGCTTTCGCCTTTCAAAAAGGCGTTACACATCTTGCTATAACAGATCATGCACCAAAGATGCCAGGAAGTACAGGTGTTTTTTATTTTTCAAATATGGGAATAATCCCAAGGATGAAAAACGGCGTGAAAATATATATGGGGTGTGAGGCTAATATTATGGATTATGAAGGAAATATTGACCTTAGCGAATATGGGCTTAAAGGCTGTGATGTTGTTATTGCAAGTCTTCACATTCCTTGCATCAAACCCGGAAGCATAGAGGAAAATACAAATGCTTTAATAAAAGTAATGGATAATCCGTATGTCAATATAATAGGGCACCCTGACGATTCAAGATACCCTGTGGATTATGAGCGTCTTGTAAAAGCGGCAAAGGAAAAGCATGTTCTTCTCGAGTTAAATAATACATCATTAAATCCCGACGGTCCGAGACAGGGAGCATATGATAATGATGTCAAAATGCTCAATCTTTGCAAGGAAATGGGTGTCTGTATTTCAATTGGAAGTGATGCTCACATAAAAGAAAGCATATGCGGATTTGACAGGGCATATCAGGTTATTAAAGATACAGAATTCCCGGAAAAACTGATAGTGAACAGCGATTATAAGTTGTATGAATCGTATATTGGGAAGAGGAAATTATAGGCGGTTAAAAAGTTATGATAAAAAATATCGTAAAAGGAAAACACATTTTTTCAAGAAAGGCAAAACCTGCAACGGAAGCTGACAAGCAGGTTGTAACAGATTTGATTGACACATTGCGTGCCAACTGTGAAATTTGCGTCGGCATGGCTGCAAATATGATAGGTGTAAACAAATCAATAATAGTTGTTGCGGCGGGACCGTTTCAATTTGCAATGGTTAATCCTGTGATAACAAAAAAGTCAGGTGAATATAAGACAGAAGAGGGATGCCTGTCACTGGACGGAGTAAGACCATGCATAAGATATGAAGAGATAGAAGTTGATTATCTTGACAGTAATTTTAAGCCGCAGCATGGAAAATACAGCGGATTTACGGCACAGATAATACAGCATGAGGTGGACCATTGTAATGGAGTGGTGATATAATATTGTGAACAAAATAGGTCTGAATTTAGAAGTATAATGTTATTACTAAAATTTGTACAATGTACAGAAATAAGGAGTGACAATATGGAGATTAAAAGAAACGCATAATTTGCAGGAGAAATAAAGTATGATTATAAAATATGCCTCAAAAGAAGATGTTGAGGCGATTTCTGCTGTTGAGAGGGAATGTTTTCCTCCGTCAGAAGCAGCTACTGAAAAAGAGTTTATTGAAAGGGTAAAGCATTACGGAAATCATTTTTGGCTGATGTATGAAGCTGAAAAGCTGATTGCGTTCGTTGATGGATTTGTTACTGATGAATATGATTTAACCGATGAGATGTATGAAAATGCAGCCATGCACAATGAAAATGGTGCTTGGCAGATGATTTTCGGAGTGAATACACTGCCGGATTATCGCAAACACGGATACGCCGCACAATTGATTTGTCGTGCGGTTGACGATGCAAAGCAGCAAGGCCGCAAAGGGCTTGTTTTGACATGCAAGGAGCGGCTTATTCCGTATTATGAAAAATTTGGCTTTAAAGATGAAGGTGTGACGGATAAGTCTATACACGGAAATGTTGAGTGGCATCAAATGCGGCTGACTTTCTGATGAAATTTTTATGAATGAAAATTATATAATAAACGAATATAAAAATGCGAAAAGAGGTACATATCATGGAGTTACAGGACGTATTAAATGAAAGAAGAAGTATCAGAAATTATGATGCTGATAAAAAAGTTACAAAAGAGCAGCTTGAAATTATTATAAATGCAGCTATATTGGCTCCTTCATGGAAAAATTTACAGACGTCAAGATATTACTGCATTTTATCGGATGAAATGATTAAAGAATTCTCTGATAAATGTCTGCCGGAATTCAATCAGAAAAATTCAGAAGGAGCGGCACTTGTCGTAACAACATTTGTAAAAGATTGTGTTGGATTTGACAGATTATCGAAAGAGCCTGTCAATGAATGTGCCAATGGCTGGGGATATTATGATTTGGGGCTGCAAAATGAAAATTTTGTCCTTAAAGCAAAAGAATCGGGGCTTGACACATTGATTATGGGAATTCGTGATGGTGAGGCAATAAGAGAATTTCTTAACGTACCCGAAGCCGAACAGGTTGTTTCTGTAATTGCGGTTGGATATGCCGCTAAGGATTCACATATGCCAAAACGAAAAAGTGTTTCGGACATAGCAAAATTTTATTAAATAATATGGTAACAAAGTGCTATAATAGATTAAATACAGGTAGTGACATTAAATGAATTTGTCAATAAATTTGAATTAAAATAAAGTTTTAATATTAAATAGGTATTATTAAGGCAATGGAATGGTATTATGAAAACAAGAGAAGAAGCACTGGCATATGGCCTATCATTTAAGGATACATATATAGAAGCTCCGTTTCATGATGAAAACTGGCAGCTTGTGAGAGTAAAAAGTAACAAAAAAGTTTTTTTGTGGACTTATGAACGGAATGGTTATATTAATCTTAATGTAAAAGTTTCACCTGAGTGGAGAGATTTCTGGCGAAGTGCCTATGCATCTGTAGTTGCGGGATATCATCAGAATAAGGAACATTGGAACACTATTATCCTTGACGGTTCAATACCGGATAAAGATATTAAAAGAATGATAGCGGAAAGCTATGACCTTGTATCTGACAGCCCGACAAAAAGAATATACAGTGCGGTTAAAAAGATTCCGAGAGGATGCGTAGCCACATATGGACAGATTGCTGAACTTGCAGGTGACAGAAAAATGGCACGTGCGGTTGGCAATGCATTGCATAAAAATCCTGATCCTGAAAATATTCCGTGCTACAGGGTTGTGAATTCCAAGGGAGAACTTTCGGGGGAGTTTGCGTTCGGAGGAGCAGGAAAACAGGCAGAACTGCTTGAAACTGACGGAGTAGAAGTTATAAATGGAAAAGTTGATTTAAAGAAGTATGGCATGAATATTTATTTATAAAATTAAATCGACAATTTATATTTTATATGATAGACTTAAAAAGTAGCTTATATTAATGATTTATACGTTTTTTTGGATAAGGGACAGAATATGGAGAAGAACAAGAGATATAGTACGAGTTTATTTGTTATATTATGCCTATTACTCAATCTTTCGGGCAAGTGTCTGGCACAATGGCTTAAGCTTCCTATATGGATGGATTCTTTCGGAACTATAGCCGCCACATATGTGCTTGGTCCTGTATGTGGTGTTATTGTCGGAGTTACCCTTAATACATTATATTCTATAATTTATTCCTGGACATATATTTGTTATGCTGTTGTAAGTGCTTTAATTGCAGTAATTGCAGGAGTGTGTATCAAAAAAGATTACATGAAAACACTTCTCGGAGCACTGACGGCAAGCTTCTATATTGCATTTGTATCTTGTGTAGTGTCTTTAATTTTCAATTATATTTTTTTCAATGGTTATACAAATAATATTTGGGGAGACGGAGTTATTGATTCCCTTATAAGCATAGGTTTTAATAATATTATAAGTTACGCTGCGGGAGAATTTTATGTTGATTTTCTTGATAAGGTTATAGCGGTATTAATTCTGTTTGTTTTTGTGAAATTTGACAAAGGATGGAAAAGATTCGATAAAAGAGTAATATCGGTGTGTCTGATGTTTGCGTTGGCATCATCGGTTATAGCCAGGATTGGGCAAAATATGAATCTGTCAATAGAAGCACAGGCAAAAACCCAGAATGAACAACAAAAAGATGCTGATGTAATGGTACAATCAGATAACGATAAAATACAGGATTACAGTTCTTATCTTCAGACGGTGTACGGAAGAGAAAACGGAATACCGGGCGGCTGTGCCAATGATATTGTGCAGACGAATGACGGAATATTGTGGATAGGTACATACGGCGGACTTTATAGATATAACGGAAAAGAATTCGTATGGATTGATGAGTATGATTCGATAAAAAGCGTTAATTGTATGTATCTTGATGAAGAGGGCAGATTATGGATAGGAACCAATGATAATGGCTTGTCTATTATGATAAACGAACAGGTTGCCAATGTTGTATCGGAAAAAGATGGTTTATCTGATGATGCTGTAAAATGTATAACACAGGGAACAGATGGCTGTTATTACGTCGGAACAACAGGCAAGATGTCGGTATTATCCATGGCGGGCGGACTTTCCGTAAAAAAGGTAATA
>OJME01000973.1_pt1 | contig 24591 bp, 20 predicted proteins | sample 1597151 | NCBI WGS metagenome assembly OJME01 (sample SAMEA2452118, study PRJEB22498) | human gut metagenome | biome: human feces; feature: human gut; material: feces | place: Australia | collected 2012
AATGCTCATATTTATCGTATTCTAAATGATTATCTAATTCTGTATCTAATAATTTTTGCATAAGTGGTTGCAATAGACCATCTAAGAAGTTTGTAACATCAAGACTATTTTTTATTTTTCCTTCTTTAAATTGTTTAACTGCTTCATCAATTATTAAATCTTTAACATCTTTATTTTCTTGCTTTTTATTTTGTTCTTTTTTCTTGCTCATTTCGTACTCCTTTTATATAAACTCTATATCTGGATATATTTGAATTAAGTCATTCAAAATCAAAGTCCATTCTCTCTTTTGAAATGACGTATATCCAAAATATTTATATTTATTATCATCTAATTCATTATATAAATCATCAAAACTATTTATATATTTTGTATTATCAAATGTCAATCTTATTTTATCATAATATTGAACATTTGCTGAATGTTTAAAAAGAAGATTTCTTATATTTTGACTGTATTTATAAGTGTTTTCAACATTATTTAAATATTTTTTTATTAAGTTTTTATGTATAACATTATTATATCTTTCGCTAAATGATTTAAATACATTTTTGTAATCTTCAAGTGTTTTTTGTACATATAATTCTTTTATTTTTCCTGCAATATTTTTAGAAGAACGTTCTGAAATATATTTGTAAAATTTTGGATATATAGATGTTAATGAGTCTGTAAATGTTATACTTGGAAATGCTATTTTTGCAGTCCTTTTCATATTTTTATTATCATCTACAGATAAAAATAAAATATTTTTGATACCTCTACTTTTTAATCCTTCAAAAACATCTAACCAAAAATGACTATTATTAACCTTGTCAGCGTAGATGTTTAAAAGATGCCTAATTCCTTTAATGTCAATACCTATGAATGTGTAAATATTATTTTTTTCAATAATGTCTGCTTTTTTTACATTAATTTCATTTTTTATCGCATATATCACGATATATGTTTCTTCTAATTTTTTCTTTGTTAATTCGTTTAATTTTAAATATTCCATATTTCCCTTCTTTCTGCACAAAAAAATATAGTGCATAAATTTTATTATTTTAAAATTTACACACTATATAATACACCATCTATTAAAATAACCTAAAAATGCCAAACAATATAAGTAATATACCTGAAACAAGAGAACAAACAAAATCAGGTAAATTACTTATATTTTTTATTTTCTTACCACAAAAAATACCCAAATTCAAAAAAGCAACCTGAAAAATCCCAATAAAAAATGGAAAAAGAAAAGAAGTAGAATCTGTTAAACTATAACTAATGCCAATTCCTAAACTATCCAAAGATAAAGCAAAACCAAGAGCAATAGACTCTCTAGGATCAATTAAATTAGAATTATTAAAGTCATAATAATTATTTTTTACATTATTAGAATTAGAAATAGATTTAAAAATCATACTAACACCAATAAAAACCAAAACACTACAACCAACCAAAGTGGAAAAAGAATTAGAAATAAAATTATTTATAAAATCACCTAACAATATAGAAGAAAAAGAAATAAAACACGAAATAGTAAACAAAATTAACCTACTAATTTTAGAAATTTTCATATTTTTAATACCATATGTAATGCCAATACCCAAAGAGTCCAAACTACTTGATAAAGCTAGTAAAATAGAATTAATTAACATAAGTAAAACCTCCTATTAGATAATATGACAAAAAACTACAAAAAGTTAAAATCAAAATACAAACAAATTAGTAATAAATAAGAGACAAGCCACATAAAATTTAATAAATAACAAGACAAAGGAGGAAATTATGTGGGAAACATTAAGAAAAGAAGAGGTTTTACAAAAGCTGAAAACAGACTCAAAAATTGGACTTGCACACGAAGAAATACAAATTAGAAAGCAAAAATATGGAACAAATAAATTAGAAGAAAAAAAGAAAGAAACATTATTAGTAAAATTTATAAAACAATTCAATGATTTTATGATAATAATACTAATAATAGCATCTGCTCTATCTGCACTAATATCGTATTTTCAAGGAGAAAATGACTATGTGGATTCAATTATAATAATAGCAATTGTAGTATTTAATGCTCTAATGGGAGTAATTCAAGAAGCAAAAGCAGAAAAATCAATAGAAGCATTAAAAGAAATGACACCACCAAAAGCAAAAGTTATAAGAAACGGAAATATACAAGAAATAAATGCAGAAGATTTGGTACCAGGAGACATCATAGAGTTAGAAGCTGGAATTTATGTACCAGCAGATTGTAGATTAATAGAAAGCCATAATCTGAAAATAGAAGAATCAAGTTTAACAGGTGAAACAGAGCCAGTGCTAAAAGATGCAAATATGATAGCAAAACCAGATATTCCACTAGGAGATATGCTAAATATGGCATTTATGGCAAGTATAGTTGTAAATGGTCATGGAAAAGCAGTAGTAACAGAAACAGGTATGAATACTAAAGTTGGAAAAATAGCTAATATGATTATGGAAGACGAAACACCTGAAACACCAATACAAAAAAAGCTATCACAAGTAGGAAAAATACTTGGAATAGTATGTTTAGCAATATGTGTGCTAATATTTGCAATAGGAATGATAAAGAAAATAGACCCAATAGAAATGTTTATGACATCTGTAGGACTAGCAGTTGCAGCAATTCCAGAAGGTTTGCCTGCAATTGTTACAATTATGTTATCAATAGGTGTAAGCAAAATGGCAAAAAATAATAGCATAATAAGAAAATTGCCAGCAGTTGAAACATTAGGATGTAGCAAAGTAATATGTTCAGATAAAACAGGAACATTAACTCAAAATAAAATGACAGTTGTAGAAATAAATGCAAAAGACAAAATGTTAGCAACAAGACTGGGAGCAATGTGTACAGATAGCAATATTGTATATGAAAAGGGAAAAACAGAAATTAATGGAGAGCCTACAGAAATAGCTTTAGTACAAAATGCATTAAAATACAACTATAATAAAGTTGAATTATATAGAGAAATGCCAAGAGTGGCAGAAATACCATTTGATTCAACTAGAAAAATGATGACAACAATACATAAAAAAGGTACAAGATATATAGTTATTACAAAAGGTGCACCAGATGTATTATTAAATAAATGTAATGTTACAATAGGAGAAAAAAATAGAATTGAAAAAGAAAATGAAAACATGGCAAAAAAAGCATTAAGAGTAATAGCAGTAGCATATAAAGAAATACCAGCAATGCCAAAAAATTCAGAATTAAAATTCATGGAAGACGGACTAAATTTTGTGCGGATTAATTGGTATGATAGACCCACCTAGAGAAGGAGTAAAAGAAGCAGTAAATACGTGCAAAAGGGCAGGGATAAAAACTGTAATGATAACAGGTGATCATATTGCAACAGCAAAAGCAATTGCAAAAGAATTAAATATATTAGAGCCACGAGATAAAGCAATAACAGGAAAAGAACTAGACCAAATACCACAAGAAAAGTTGGTTAAAGATATAAAAAATTACTCAGTATTTGCAAGGGTTACACCAGAACATAAAGTAAGAATAGTAAAAGCATGGCAAAAAGCAGGAAGTGTAGTTGCAATGACAGGAGATGGAGTAAATGACAGCCCTGCTTTAAAAAATGCAGACATAGGAATAGCAATGGGAAAAAATGGTACAGATGTAGCCAAAAATGCAGCAGATATGATATTAACAGACGACAATTTTGTAACAATAGTAAAAGCAGTAAAACAAGGAAGAAATATATATGACAACATAAAAAAAGCAATACATTTTTTAATATCAACAAATATAGGAGAAATAGTAACAATATTTATGGGGCTAGTTTTAGGATTAAAATCTCCTCTATTAGCAATTCAATTATTATGGATAAACTTAGTAACAGACTCATTACCAGCAATTGCAATAGGACTAGAACCACCTGAAAAAGACATAATGAAAAGACCACCAGTAGATAGCAGAAAGGGAATTTTTGCAGACGGATTATGGAACAAAATAATAGTAGAAGGAATAATGCTTGGAATGTTAACACTAATAGCATTTAGTATAGGAAATAAATATTATGGACTAGAAGTAGGAAGAACAATGGCATTTATAGCATTAGGAATGCTTGAACTTGTCCACAGTTTCAACATAAAAAGTGAACAGTCAATATTTAAAATAGGAATATTAGAAAACAAATATTTAATAGGAAGTTTTATATTAGGAACAATAGTACAAACAATAGTTGTAATAATTCCACAATTGGCAAAAATATTTAAATTAATACCATTAAATCAAACACAATGGTTAATAACAATTGCAATATCATTACTTCCAATTCCTATAATGGAATTACAAAAAAGAGTTAACAAAATAAAACTAGGAAAAATAATATATGTAAAAAAACAAGAAGCTTAATAAAAACGGGAGAATAATAAAACAATTAACTTTAAATTACGTTAACCATTGTAATAATATAATAAATATGTTATTATCTAATAGAAACACATTAATATTAGATTCAGCTCAATTGAGCAGGAGGAAAAAAATGAACGCAATGCAAAGACTAAACCGGATAGTGAAAGAAAAAGGGCCACTTATTGCAGGGTTAGATCCAGATTTTGACAAAATCAAACAAATTTGGATAACGCAAAATGAAGAACTAGTAGCAGATGGAAAATTAGAAGGAGACCCAGAAAAAAACAGAACTATAATGGGTACTTTCTGTCAAGATTATATTGAAGCAGTAAAAGAATCAGTAGGAGTAATAAAAATAAACAGTGCTTTTTTTGAGGCAATGCAAATGGAAGATCTTTACTGGAACATTGCCATGAATGCTCAAATGGAAGGGCTCTACGTAATTGGAAATCTAAAAAGAGCAGACATTGGAAACACATCAATGGAGTATGCAAAAGCATATTTGGATGCTACATCACCATTTGATGCAATAACTGTAAACCCGTATTTCGGAACAGATGGAATCAAACCATTTCTGGATTTAGCTAAAAAAAATGACAAAGGAATTTTTGTTTTAGCCAAAACTTCAAACCAGTCATCAGCAGAGATACAAGATCTCGAGTTAAAAGACGGCAGAAAGGTATATGAAGCAGTTGCTGACAAAATCAAAGAATGGGGAGATTATACCAACCCACGCCGAGAAAAATATAGTTTAGTGGGAGCAGTTGTAGGAGCAACACATCCTGAACAAGCTAAAGAATTAAGAAAACGTATGCCAAATACATTTTTCTTAGTACCAGGCTATGGAAAGCAGGGAGCAACAGCTAATGATGTTGCTGTAAACTTCGATAAAAAAGGTGGAGGAGCAGCAATAAATTCATCCAGAGGCATAATGTTTGCATATAAGTCAGACATTTGGAAAGAACAATATTCCGAAGAATTCTGGAATGAGGCGGCAGCTGCTGAGGCAAATCGAGCACAAACAGAACTGAAAAGAGCTCGGATTAAATACAAACAAAAATAACACTATGCATTGCATTTTAAGGGCGATTTAAGAAAAAAATCAATAAACCCTTGAAATTAAACAAAAATTATGATAAAATAGCTATGCTTTGAAAAAGGCATAGTTATTTTTTATGCAAAAACATAGTTAAATATAGAAAGTAAAAATGAATTTTTCAAATCTCTACTTGCAGAGAATGCAAGTTAAAAATCCAAAGGGAGGTGAAAATAATGAATAAATACGAAAGTATAATCATTGTTAGACCAAATGTAGATGAAGAAGGATTAAAAGCCTTAGAAGAAAAATTTACAGGTTTAATAAACAATGCTGGTAAAGTAGAAACAGTTGAAAATATGGGTAAAAAGAAATTAGCATATCCTATCAAGAAAAATGAAGAAGGAACATATATATTATTCAACTTCGAAGCAAAACCAGAATCAATAGCTGAACTTGAAAGAGTTTACAGAATTACAGATAATATATTAAAATATATTGTTGTAAGAAAAGAAAACTAATTTTAAATAGTTATAAAAAACAAAATACAGGGGCCTATTAAAGTAGGAAAAGGTGATAAAAATGAACAAAGTAATATTAATGGGAAGATTAACAAGAGACCCAGAAGTAAGATACACACAAACAAATAATACACTAGTTGCATCATTTAGTTTAGCAGTAAACAGAAGATTTGCTAGACAAGGTGAAGAAAGACAAGCTGACTTTGTAAACATTGTAGCTTGGAGCAAATTAGGAGAATTTTGTAGTAAATACTTTAAAAAAGGTCAACAAGTAGCAGTTATTGGAAGATTACAAACAAGAACTTGGGATGATGACCAAGGAGTAAAACACTATGTAACAGAAGTTGTAGCAGAAGAAGCTTATTTTGCAGAAGGTAGAAGAGATACAGAAGCAAACAATTCAAGCTTTGAAAATACATTTGGAAATGCACAACCAGGAAGCATGGGTGCAGATTTTGAAATATCTTCAAATGACGACTTACCATTCTAACAGATAGGGGGGAAAATAAAATGGCAGAGAAAAAACAAAATAGAAGAAATAAAAACTATGATGATGATTACAATCCAAGATTTAGAAAACAAAGAAAAAAAGTTTGCGTATTATGTAGTGACAAAAACTTTGAATTAGATTATAAAAATCCTGAACAATTAAAAAAATTCATTAATGATAAAGGAAAAATCTTACCAAGAAGAACAACAGGAGCTTGTAGTAAACATCAAAGAGATATAACAAAAGCAATAAAAAGAGCAAGACATATTGCAATATTACCATATACACAAAACTAGTATATAAATAAAATGTAGCTATAATCGTTAAAACCAACGCTTATAGCTATTTTTTTAGATTTGTTCTAAAATATTTACAATTATAAATGCTTATGATATAATCATTTTGCAAAAAACAAAAGAGGTGAAAAAATTTGAACCAAATATTAAGTGTAGAGCAACCAGTAAAAAAGAAAAGGAAAACTAAAAATAGTGGACCAATAGAAATAGAAAAAATAGTAAGATTTTTTGCTATTGCAATGATTATTTTTGGAATAGTAATAATAAGTTCTGCATCATATGCAATGTATAAAGGAACACAATTAGAAAACAGTCAAGCTAAACCAACAATATATGTAGAAGACATTTCAGATAGTCAATTAAAATTACAAGTAACACATAATAAACCACTAGAAAAGGTAACATATAGTTGGAATAATGAAGAAGCAGTAGACTTAAACGCAAAAGGAAAAAGAAGTGTTGAGCAAACAATCGAAATTCCAACAGGAGAAAATACTTTATATGTATATGCAGAAGACCAAGATGGAAAAGAAATAAGTTATCCAAAAACATATACTAGACAAGGAGATATTGATATAAACTTTGAAGTTGATGGAAGCAACTTAAAAATAACAGCAAGTGGTAAAAATGAACTTTCATACATGACATATAGATGGGATGAAGATGAAGAGCAAACAATAAATATAAATAGTATACAAACAGAACAATCAATAGAAATTCCAAAAGGACAACACAAATTAACAGTTGCAGTTGTAGATAAAAATAATAATACAGAAACAAAAGAACAAGAAGTAAAAGGAGTTACAAAACCAAAACTAGAAGTTACAACAGACGGTTCTGCAAACTTTGTAATAAATGCATCAGATGAAGAAGGAATTACAAGAGTAGAATTTATTATAAATGAAACAGAAAAGAACTTCTTAGATTTAACAAAAGTATATTCATCAGCAGAAGAAAGAAAGAACTTTAAGTACTCATATCCATTACATGATGGAGAAAATAAACTAGAAGTAACAGTATATAATGATAGCGGAGTAAGTGAAACATCTAGAGTACTAGTAAGAAAATAATTAATAGAGCCTCCCACAAAGGTAAAGGTGGGAGGCTTTTAGACTAAGAAAGGAATACTAGAAAATGAAAGAGGAGCTGTTTACATTATTAACATATTTTGTCATATATTCATTTTTAGGATGGATAATGGAATCTGTATTTAGATCAATACTAGAAAAGAAATTGATAAACACAGGATTTCTAATAGGACCACTTTGCCCAATATATGGATTTGGTGCATGTATAATGTTTCTATTTTTAGAAAACTTATCAAATAATGTAATATTATTATTTATAGTCTCATTTGTAATATTAACACTATGGGAATACATTGTAGGAGTGCTATTAGAAAAAATATTCCATACAAAATATTGGGACTATTCAAATCATAAAATAAATATTCAAGGTAGGATATGTTTAACAAATTCCTTATACTGGGGTGCATTAGGAGTAATTTTTATAAAAATAATACATCCATTAGTTCAAAAAGGAATTCAAAATGTAGACATTAAATTATTACATTATATAATAATTATAGCAACATTGATATTTATAGCAGATATGATTGTGTCAATAATAAAAGTAAAAAATATAAAAGTTACTTTAGAAAAGGTAGAAGAATTAAACAAAGAAATAAAAGAAAAATTGAAAGAATTAAAACTAAAAACAAAAGAAACAAATGGAGAGATAGAAAAATCAGAAGTTGTAGATGGAATACAACAAATAGTAGAAAAATTGAAAAAACAAAGAAACAGAACAATATTGCATTTATATAAAAATGTATATAGGCTAAAACGAGCATTCCCAGCAATAGATACTAAAGAAATTAGAGAAATTTTAAACAAGAAAATAGAAATAAATAAAATAAAAGAGTTAAAAAGAAAAGGAAAAATAAAAAAAGGGCCAAAGCTACTTGAAAAATAAATGGAACTTTGTATATAATAATAAAAAATCCATATGAGTCTTACTAAAACAAAGGAAGGAATGAATTTAAATATGTTACAAGAAATATATATAATAGATGATGATGATTCTTCAATAGTAATATTTAGGGAATTATTTAAAAACGATCCAGAATATAAATTTATAAGTGTAAAAACAGAACAAATAGATATTGCATTAAAAAACATTCCAGCATTAATTGTAATAAATGAAGATGCAATAGATAGAGATGTAATAGAATTATGTAGAAAAATCAGAAAAGATGAGGACAACACAATAACACCAGTAATAATTGTATCATCAAAATCAAGCAGAGAACATAGAGTAAGAATATTAAGAGAGTCAGTAGAATATTTTATAAAAAAACCTGTAGATGAAAAATATTTATATTATACAGTAAAAAATTTAAATAGATTATTAGCAAGCAATAGAACAGTAAGTCCATTAACAGGACTACCAGGAAATGTACAGATACATGCAGAATTAAAGAAAAGAATTCAACGTAAAGAGCCATTTTCAGTATTATATTTAGACTTAGATAATTTCAAAGCATATAATGATGTATATGGATTTTTAAAAGGTGATGAAATAATCGAATTTACAGCAGAAACAATAGTAAACTTAGTACATAGTGATAAATTAGAAAATACATTTGTAGGACATATTGGTGGAGATGATTTTGTAGCAATAGTGCCAGGAACAAATTGTGAAAAGTTATGTCAAAATATAATATCACATTTTGATACAAATGTATCTAAATTTTTTACACAAGATGATTTAGAAAAAGGATATATAGAAGTAGCAAATAGAAAAGGAATAATAGAACAATTTCCATTAACATCATTATCAATAGGTGTAGTAGCATCAGATGTGGGAAGATTCCACAACATACTAGAAATAGGAGAAGTAGGAGCACAAGTAAAACATGCAGCAAAATCAGTAATGGGAAGTAGTTATGCAATAGATAGAAGAAGATAATTCTAAAGCTGATTTTGGGGTCGGAGCAAAAAATCATTTTAAAACAGTCAAAAGTAATAATAAATAAAAACTCTTAATATAATAAAAGTATATTAAGAGTTTTTTGTTAAAGGAATGTAAGTTAAATGATTGTAATTAATCAGAAAAGAATAAAAATAATTTTAAGTTGTATATTAATATCATTATTTGTTTTTACAGCTAAAACTTATAATAAGCAAAATAAAAACGACGGTGGTGAAAATATTCAAACCACAGCAACACCTGCATCTGGAAAAACAATAATAATAGATGCAGGACATGGAACTCCAGACGAAGGAGCACAAAGCAGTTCAGGAACAACAGAGGCACAAACTAATCTAAAAATAGCTTTAAAATTGCAAAATCTATTAGAACAAAATGGTAGTAAAGTAATTTTAACAAGATCAGATAATAATGCAATTTATGATTTAGATAGTAAAACATTAAAACAAAAAAAGATATCAGATATAAAAAACAGAGTAAAAATAGGAAATGAAAATTCGGCAGATATATTTGTATCTATACATTTAAATAAAATACCACAATCAGAATATCATGGATGGCAATGCTTTTATAATACCAAAAATGAAAAAAGTATAGAACTTGCTAAAAAAATACAGGAAAATTTAAATGAAGCAATACAAAAAGAAAATACAAGAGTGGCAATGAAATTAAATACAGTATATATTATGAAAAATATTGAAATACCAATAAGTATAGTGGAATGTGGATTTTTATCAAATCCTGAAGAAGAAAAAAAGCTATTAGAAGATAGTTACCAAGATAGATTAGCATGGGGAATTTATAATGGAATATTAGACTATTTTTATAATTAGATTAATTAGTAAATCAAATAAAAATAAAGAGCAAAAAAGGCAAAATTGGATTTTTTTTGCTTTTTTTATTTAAAAGTGTTATAATATAGGTGTATGATGGTATTCAAAGGAGGAAACTATTATGAAGGATAATTTATATAATTTTGAAAAAGAAAAATCAAGAATGGATAGAAAAAGAGAATTTAGAGAAAATCTTGATGCAAGAGAATATGTAAAAGAAAACAAAGCAGTCGGAGATGATGGTGGTATACAAGTGCCACAATTTGCAAGAACAAAAAGAAACAATAGTTATGAACAAGCTTATGAAAATAAAGAAAGAATACACAAAAAATATAAAAATTCAGGTAAAAAAATAAAAGGTAAAAAATCAAAAGGAAAATATAAAGGAAAAGCATTAGCAATATTGGGACTTTCTGCATTACTTACAATAGGAGGAATAACTGGAGTAAAATCATATGCAGACTATAATGCACCAATAACACTAGAACAAGCATTAGAAAATGGAGAAACAGCTGAAAGCCTTCAAATAAGTGAAGAGACATTAAAAGAAATTCAAGGATTACAAAAACAACTTGAAGAAAATGTGGATGTAAATGATTTACAAAGTATAGGAAATGATATATATGACTTACAAAGAAGTATAATAAAATCAAAAGTTGCAAGTCAAATGAATGTTAAACCAGAAGATATAACATTAAAATCATATTATGAAGCATCAGATGGCTCAGAAATAGAAAGCATTAAAGTTGCTGGAGAATATAAAAGTGAAGATATATTAATTTTAGAAGATAAATTACCAAAAGAAGTAGAAAATTATATAAGTTCTATAGTTAATACACAAAGACAAATGGGAAAAGTAGAAAATGGAGAATTTAACAAAGGAAAGATAATAAAAGAATATAAAGAAGCTTTAGAAGAATCAAGTGAGTTTGCAGCAGGTGATCTGAAAATAGAAACAAAAAAAGGTGATGGAATTTTAAATACTAAAAAAGTAACTAAAATGACATATACTCAAACAAAACAAAAAGACTTACAAGAAAAAGAATCACAAGAGCAAGATGAAGAAAGATAAAATAAAAATAATAAAAGAATAAAATTACCACTCTTTGCTAACAATATGTATAAAACATATTAGCAAGGAGTGGAATTTTTTTGAAAATATTAAAAATAAATGGGACACCATTAGATAAACAACAACTAGAAATTCACTTACAAAAAGTAGCAACAAACCATAATTTGACAGAAAAATCACAAAAAAATACGTATCCAGTACCACATTTATTAGAAAGTTTTAGAACCATACAAGAAGTATATAATCTATTAAATAAGCATTTAAAATTAGGAATAAGTATACATCCAGCAGGAGAATGGTTATTAGACAATTTATATATAATAGAAGAAAGTGTAAAACAAATAGAAAAAGAATTAACATTAAAAAAATATCAAAACTTTGTAGGAATAGCAAACGGCCAATATCAAGGATTTGCGAGAATATATGTGTTAGCATCAGAAATTGTAGCATATACAGATAATAATATAGAATCAAAAAATTTAGAAGATTATCTTGCAAGTTATCAAACAAAAAAGACATTAAGTATGGAAGAAATATGGAATATAGGACTATTTCTTGAAATAGCAATTATAGAAAATATAAGAGAAATTTGTGAAAAAATATATATTTCACAAATAGAAAAATATAAAGCAGAAAATATAGTAGAAAGATTAATAGAAAATAAAGCAAAATCAGAGCAAAAATTTAAAATAGGACCAACAAAAAGAATTGAAAAAACAATATTTAATGATATGCAATACTCATTTATAGAATACATGTCATATATCTTAAAAAGATATGGAAAAAAAGGATATAGTTACTTAAAAGCATTAGAAGAAACCGTAGAGCTCACAGGAACAACAGTGTCTGATGTAATAAAAAAAGAACATTTTGATATAGCAGTAAGAAAAGTATCAATTGGAAATAGTATATTAAGTATAAAGCGAATACAAAGAATAAACTTTTTAGAAATATTTGAAAAAACAAATGGAGTAGAAGAGCTTCTAAAAAAAGATCCAACAAATGTATATGAAAAAATGGATACAAAAACAAAAGAATATTATAGAAACACAATAAAAGAAATATCTAAAAAAACAAAGATTTCAGAAATATATATAACAAGAAAACTACTAGAAATATCAAAAGAAAATAATAAACATATTGGGTATTATTTAATTGATAAAGGAATAGAAGAATTATATCAAAAATTAAATTATAAAAGTAAAAAGAAAATTAGTTCAAAAAATAAATCTAAAATTTATATATCAACAATAATAATTTTAAGTCTAATAATCTCATATTATTTTGCTAAAATTGCAAACAACAATATAAATAAAACATGGTTTTTAATTACAAATATGGTGATACTATTTATACCAGTAACAGAAAATATAATACAAATAATATCATATATATTAAGCAAAACAGTAAAGCCCAAATTGATTCCCAAATTAGATTTTTCTAATGGAATAGATAAAGAAAATAAAACTATGGTAGTTATTCCGACAATAGTAAAAGACAAAGAAAAAGTAAAAGAATTAATGAAAAAATTGGAAGTATTTTATTTAGCAAATAAGTCTAAAAATATATATTTTTGCTTATTAGGAGATTGTTCACAAAGTAAAAACAAAGAGGAAATATATGACAAAGAAGTAATACAAGAAGGAATAAAACAAACTGACAGATTAAATGAAAAATATCAAAATGAAGAAGAAATTATACCAATTTTTAACTTTATATATAGAAAAAGAATATGGAATGAAAAAGAAAAATCATACATTGGTTGGGAAAGAAAAAGAGGTATGTTAAATCAATTTAATGAATATCTTTTAGGAAATATTGAAAATCCATTTAGAGAAAACACTTTAGAAAATTATGAAGAAAACCAAAAAAGTCAAATAGCAGAGCAACTAAAAAATATAAAATATATAATAACTTTAGATGCAGATACAGATTTAATACTAAATTCTGCATTTGAATTAGTTGGAGCAATGGCACATATTTTAAATAAACCAATTATAGATAATACAAACACAAGAGTTATATCAGGATATGGAATAATGCAACCTAGAGTAGGAATCAATTTAGATATAAGTTATTATAATTTATTTACAAAAATATTTGCAGGAGCAGGAGGAATAGATAATTACACAAATGCTATATCAGACTTGTACCAAGATAATTTTCAAGAAGGAATTTTTACAGGAAAAGGAATATATGATTTAAAGGTATTTTCAAAAGTATTAAAGAATAAATTCCCAGAAAATACAGTTCTTAGTCATGACCTATTAGAGGGATGTTATTTACACTGTGGGCTTGTGTCAGACATTATGCTGATGGATGGGTATCCAACTAAATACAATAGTTTTATGAATAGATTATCAAGATGGATTAGAGGAGACTGGCAAATTACTAGATGGCTATCGCCTAAATATGGTTTAAACTTAATTTCAAGATATAAAATATTAGACAATTTAAGAAGAAGTTTATTAGAAATTACAGTTTTAATTAGTATGTTGGTTCTAGCACTAGCAAAAAAAAGCTATATTTGGATGTTAATTATACCAGTAATTCCATTTATACTAGAGCTAATCAACACTATAGTTTTTAAAAAAGAAGGAGAACAAAAAAGTAAAACATTTACACCAAAAATTTCAGGGATAAAAGGAATATTTTTAAGAGCATTTTTAACAATAGGATGTTTACCATATAAAGCATATGTTTCTGCAAAAGCAATTGCAAAAACGTTATATAGAATTAATATATCACATAAACATTTGCTAGAATGGATGACATCAGAAGAAGCGGAAAAACAAGCAAAATCAGATGTTATATCATATGAAAAACAAATGATAATAAACCTTATAATAGGGCTAATACAAATTATATATACAATAAATATTGGAAAAATGTATGGAATTATTTTAGGAACAGTGTGGATTATAACACCAATAATTATGTTTTATATAAGTAGACCTAAAATAAAGCAAAAACAAATAGAAAAATTGAGCATAGAAGATAAAGAATATGTAAAACAAATAGGAAAAAGAACATGGGACTTTTTTGAAAAATATTTAACAAAAGAAAATAATTATTTAATACCAGATAATTACCAAGAAGATAGAAGAGAAAAGATTGTTCCAAGAACATCTTCAACAAATATTGGATTATCACTTTTGGCTGTAATATCAGCATATGACATGAAATATATAACAAAAGAAAAAGCAATAGAATTACTAAAAAATATGATTTATACAATAATGGATTTACCAAAATGGAATGGACATTTATATAATTGGTATCAAATAAAAACAAAAGAACCGCTAATTCCAAGATATATATCAACAGTTGATAGTGGTAATTTTATAGGATATATGTATGTAGTAAAAAGTTTTTTAATTGAAATTAGAGAAAAAATATATGCTGAAAGCATACGAAACAAATATACTAACAGCATAAAAGAAAAATATGCTGACAGCATAAGTAAAGCATATGCAAACAGTATAAATAAAATATATGCAGAAAGCATAAGTGTGGAAGAGCTAAAAAGCTTAATAGAAATAATAGATAATATAATAAATAATACAGATTTCAGTATTTTATATAATAATGAATTACAGATTTTTTCAATTGGATTTAATATAGAAGAAAACAAATTAACAGAATCATATTATGATTTATTAGCATCTGAATCAAGGCAAGCAAGTTTGGTGGCTATTGCAAAAAAAGATGTACCTGCAAAACATTGGAATTATTTAAGCAGAACTTTAACCACATTAGGAAAATATAAAGGACTTATATCATGGTCAGGAACTGCATTTGAGTACTTAATGCCTGATATAAATATACCAAGATATGAAGGAAGCTTATTAGATGAATCGTGTAAATTTATGATATTAAGTCAAAAAGAATATGCCAAAAAATTAAATATCCCTTGGGGAATTTCAGAAGCTGCATTTAATGTAAAAGACTTAAAATCAAATTATCAATATAAAGCATTTGGAATTCCATGGTTAGGCTTAAAAAGAGGACTAGCAGATGAATTGGTTGTTTCAACTTATGGAGGAGTTTTAGCAATAAATGACATTCCAGAAGAAGAAATAAAAAACTTAAAACATTTAGAAAGTGAAGGAATGTATGATAAATATGGATTTTATGAAGCAATAGACTATACACCAGAAAGAGTAGAAAAAGGAAAGACATCAAGTGTCGTAAAAACATATATGGCACATCATCAAGGATTAATTTTACTAGCAATAAATAATTTATTTAATAATAAAATATTACAAAAAAGATTTTTAGAAAATCCGGAAATAGAAGCAGTAAGTATATTACTACAAGAAACAATGCCAGAAATGTCAATAATAACAAAAGAGAAAAAAGAAAAAATAGAAAAACTAAAATACAAAGATTATGAAAATTATGTAATAACAGAATATAACAAAATAGATGAAAGATTAATAACAGGAAATGTAATAGCAAATGAAAATTATACAATAGCAATGAACCAAAAAGGAGAAGGTGTAAGTAAATACAAAGATATTTATATAAATAGATTTAAAGTAACAGAAGATTATTCTCAAGGAATATTTTTTGTTATGAAAAATATAAAAACAAAACAAATATGGAGTTCAAACTATAGTTTTAATGATAAAAAAGAAGAAAATTATCAAATAAAATTTATGCCAGATAAAATAGAACAAGAGATCACAAAAGGAAATATAAAAAGTAAAATAAAAACAACAATAGCATCAAATGAACCAGTAGAATTACGTAGATTAATCCTAGAAAATCAAGGAAATGAAGAAGAAACAATAGAAATAACAACATATTTTGAACCAGTATTATCAAAAAAAGAACAAGATTATGCACATCCAGTATTTAATAATTTATTTTTAATAAGCAAATTTGACGAAGAAACTAATAGCTTAGTTTTTAAAAGAAAAAAGAGAGAAAAAAACACACAAGAAATGTATTTAATGGCTAACTTATCCACAAATAGTGAAACAATTGGGGATTTAGAATACGAAATTAGTGAAGAAAAGTTTATAGGCAGAGGAAATTTAGGAATACCAAATATGATAAAAAATTCAATACCATTATCTAAAAAAATAGGCTTAGTAACAGAACCAATTGTAGCATTAAAAAGAATTGTAAAAATAAAACCAAATGAAAAAATAAACATAGATTTTGTAATAAGTGTGGGTGAAGAATTAGAAAAAGTAAAACAAAATTTACAAAAATACAAATCAGAAGAAAATGTAAAATTAGCATTTGAACTATCAAAAGCAAAAGTAGAAGCAGAAAGCAGATATTTAAGAATAAAAGGTAAAGATATTGCATTATATCAAAAAATATTGTCATATATGATTTTTGATAATTCAATAAAAAGCCAAAGATTAAAAAAACTTAACTTAACACAATATAAACTAGCAGATTTATGGAAATATGGAATATCAGGAGATTTCCCAATAATGCTTATAAAAATAAAAGATGCCAATGATATTTATGTATTAAAAGATATATTAAAAGCATATGAATTTTTTAGAACAAAAAATATACAAACAGAATTAGTGATTTTAGATGAAGAAAAACATAGTTACGAAAACTATGTAAGAGAAGAAATAGAAGGTGCAATATTAAACCAACATATGGCCTATTTAAAAAATCAAAGAGGTGGAATTTTTAATTTAGTAAAAACTGAATTAAGCAAAAATGATATTACATTATTAGAATTAGTTTCTACAATTAGCATAAATAGTGAAAAAGGAAGCCTAGAAAATAATATAAAAGAATTAGAAGAAGAATATTTAGAAAAATATAAAATAATAGAAAGTGATGAAAATAATTTTATAATAAAAGAAGATAATGAAACAGATATAGATATATTGCAAAACAAAGAAGAATTAAAATATTATAATGAATATGGTGGATTTTCAGCAGATGGAAAGGAATACTTAATAAAAGTAAATAAAAGCAATAGATTACCAACTGTATGGAGTCATATACTTGCAAATAAAAATTTTGGAACAGTAATAACAGAAAATATGGGTGGATATACATGGTATAAAAATAGTAGGCTAAATAGAATAACAAGATGGGAAAACAACCCCAATTATGATATACCAAGTGAAGTAATATATTTAAAAGATGTTGATACTAAAAAAATATGGTCTTTGGGATTAAACCCTATGCCAGATGACAAAAACTATAATATTATATATGGGTTTGGATATTGCAAATATATCCATAAAAGTGATGGGATAGAACAAGAAACAGAAATATTTGTACCAAATGAAGACAATTGTAAAATTAATATTATTAAATTAAAAAATATTACGCCAAATCATAAAAAGATAAAATTATATTATTATATAAAACCAGTTCTAGGAGAAGATGAAATAAAAACAAATGGATATATATGTACCAGTTTTGATAAAAACAACAACATTATATATGCTAAGAGCATATATAATACAGAAAGAAGTAGCATAAGCTTTATATCAACTAATGAAAAAATAAGATCATATACAGGTGACAATCAATTCTTTACAGGAGGAGAAAATGCAGATAGACCAACAGGAATAGAAAAAGAAAGATTAAATAATGAAACAGGCTTAGGTAAAGAAAGTTGTATGGCATTTGAAATAGATGTAGAGTTAGAAAGCTATTCTGATAAAGAAATAGTACTTATGCTAGGAGCATATGAAAATTTAATTGACTGTAAAAACACAGCATATAAATATAGTAAAATATCAAATTCAAAACAAGAATTGGAAACAACTAAAAGATATTGGAAAGAGCTATTACGGAAGATTACAAGTATATACACCAATAGAATCAACAAATATATTATTAAATGGATGGTTGGCATATCAAACAATAGTAAGTAGATTATATGCTAGAAGCGGATATTATCAATCAGGTGGAGCATATGGATTTAGAGACCAATTGCAAGATACTTTAGGACTTAAATATTTAGATGCAGAAATAATGAAAAATCAAATAATAAAACACAGTGAACATCAATTCTTAGAAGGAGACGTTGAACATTGGTGGCATGAAGAAACAGGAAGAGGTATTCGTACAAGATTTTCAGATGATTTATTATGGTTAGTATATTTAACAATAGAATATATAAAATTTACTGGGGATAAATCAATATTAGATATAGAAACAAAATATTTAGAAGGAGCGATATTAGAAGAAGGTCAAGATGAGAAATATAACCTATATGTTAAAAATAAAATAGCTGAGAGCATATATAAACATTGTATAAAAGCAATAGAAAAAAGTTTGAATTTTGGAGAAAATGGATTACCTAAAATAGGCTCAGGAGATTGGAATGACGGATTTAGCACAGTTGGAAATAAGGGAAAAGGAGAAAGTATATGGCTAGGATTCTTCTTATACAAAATACTGGATGAGTTTATCCCAATATGCAGAGAAAAAAATGATGACCAATTAGCTACAAAATATGAAGAAATAAAACAAAAGCTAAAAAAATCATTAAACACAAATGGCTGGGATGGAAGATGGTATAAAAGAGCATATATGGATGATGGAAATATATTAGGAAGCATAGGGAATGACGAATGTAGAATAGACAGTATTGCACAAAGTTGGAGCATAATTTCAAATGCAGGAGATAATGATAAAAAATTTATATCAATGGAAAGTCTAGAAAATCATTTAATAGATAAAGATAATGGAATAATTAAATTACTAGATCCACCATTTGAAAAAGGTAAATTAGAACCAGGTTATATAAAAGCATATTTACCAGGAGTAAGAGAAAATGGAGGACAATACACACATGAGTGTTGTTGTTATCACCAGTTTTTAAGTTAGCCGTTCGAATGAAATGAGTTACGGATAACTTATGCAACCGAACAAAGTGAGGTTGTAAACCTTAGAAAGAAAAATATTGATACTCTTAAATACATATTGTTATTAATTTTGTATCAAAAGTATTTAAAAACACACCTTATTGATACAAAATCAGTGAAAAGAATTAAAAATTAACTGCATATACTAATTAATTATCTGCATATAAAATTGAAAAATATATGCAGAAAATAATTAACTATATGCATATAATATTAGATAAAATCAAAAAAAGCACAACAGATTACTAAAAATTTGCACAATAAATTTCTTAAAAAGTGTCGACTAAAATCCTTAAAAAGTGTCGACTAAAATCCTTAAAAAGTGTCGAACGAAAACCTTAAAAAGTGTCGATTGTATATTGACTATTTGTTGGAAAAATGCTATATTTAATGAAGAGGTGATTGGAATGGCAATTGATGAAAAAGAATATAGAAAAAGATTAATTGAAAAAAAGTTAGAGGATTATTTATCAGTGTTTGGAGCTGTAAGCATAGAAGGACCAAAATGGTGTGGTAAAACATGGACATCGTTAAGACTTTCTAAGAGTGAAGTTTATATGGATGATGATGATGTAAGAGAAATGGCAAAATTAGATGTAAAATCAATTTTTAATAAGGATATAGAAAAGAAACCACAATTAATTGATGAATGGCATTTAGTTCCAACGATATGGGATGCAGTTAGGCGTGAATGTGATAAAACCACAGAAAAGGGAAATTTTATTATAACAGGTTCTACAACATTACCAGATAAAATAATGAAAGAAAAAGTACATCATTCAGGAGCTGGTAGAATTGGAAGACTTAATATGTATACTATGAGTTTATATGAATCAGGAGATTCATCAGGAGAAGCTTCTTTGACAAAAATGCTTAATAATACGCAGGAAACAATTAATACTGGCAGTGTAGAGATATTGCAATTAGCTAAACTCTTAATAAGAGGAGGGTGGCCAGCTAATATAAATGTTAGTGAAAACAAGATTGGTCTCATTCCAAAATCATATATAGATTCAATTTTGAATATAGACATGAATGAGGGAACAGAAAAAAGAAGAGATAAAGATAAAATGAAAATGTTGTTAAAATCACTAGCAAGAAATGAAGCATCAATTGTAGGAAATAAAACAATAATAAAAGATATAGAAGAATATGAAAATGGTACAGAACTTTTATCTAGTAGAGATACGGTAATTGACTATTTAGATGTATTAGATAGATTGCATTTAATTGAAAATCAAGAGGCATATGGAGAAAATTATCGTTCGCCTAACAGAGTTGGAAAATCTCCTAAAAGACATCTTACAGATCCGTCATTATCATGTGCTTGCTTAGGATTAACACCAGAAAAACTTTTAAAAGATTTAAATACATTTGGATTTATGTTTGAAGCATTAGTAGAAAGAGATTTAAGAATATATATGGACTATTTAGATGGACATTTATATCATTTTAGAGATAATGTTACTGGATTGGAAGTGGACTCGATTTTAGAGTTTTCAGATGGAGAATATGCAGCAGTAGAAATAAAATTAGGGTATAATCAAGTGGAAGAAGCAAAGAAAAGTCTATTAAATTTTTATGATAATATGATAAAAAAACCTGCATTTATGTGCGTTATAGTTGGAAAATGTTCGGCAGTAGTAAGAGACCCAGAAACAGGGATTTATATTGTACCAATTACAGCATTAAAACCATAAAAAGAGGTGAAATAGATGATATATTTTATAGCAGATACACATTTTAATCATAAAAATATAATAGAATATTGTAACAGACCATTTAAAGACACAAACAAAATGAACGAATATATCATACAAAAATGGAATTCAGTTGTTAAAGAAAATGATATAGTATATCATCTTGGAGATGTGGAATTTGGAACTACTGAAATGTTAAAAGATTTAATTTGTAGATTAAATGGAACAAAAATATTATTACGAGGAAACCATGATTTTAAAAGAGGTGTTGATAGTTGGAAAGAAGTAGGCTTTAGTGAAGTGTATAAAAAACGAATAGAATTAGAAAATTTAATATTGACACATGCACCGATAGAGATAGTAGAAGAAGGAAAAATTAATGTTTTTGGACATATACATGATAAGCCATTAGATAAAAGATTTAATAAAAATAACCATATATGTGTTTCATGTGATGTTGTAGACTATAAACCTATAGCGATAGATACAAATAAATAAGTTGAAAAGAAAAGAGGATATAAATTTATGAGTGAAAAAAGATGTATTATATGTAATAAACCATACAACTATCATTATTTGATGTTTGGCAGAGGTTGTTTAGATAATTTGTATGAATTATTAGGATTTTCTAAACCATTAAAAATACTAAATAAGGAAAATTATTTATGTACTAGAATAGCTTGGAGAAATCATAAATTTTTTCTTAATAGAAATAAAAAGCGAGAATTAGCTAAAAAATATATAGCTTTAAATTACTTAAATAAGATGAATTGCAAATTTTTAGAAGATATAAAAGAAAAAATTGCAAAAGACATAGATGGTATAACAATGTTTTCAAAAAATATAGTAGATACAATTTCCTTTACATTAAATGATATATATAAATTATTTAATTGTACACAAAAATTCGAAAAGCTAATAGAAGAATTTCAAAATATAAGATGGGAAGAAGTAGATAAAAAAATTGCAGAAAATTTTATAAAAAGTATGAGCTTTATATTTGATTTGACTAAAAAATCGAATCCAATATCATATGCTGTGTTTTACTCAATGCAATACACATTTTGGCAAGTTGTTGTTATAGGTGGATTCTTAACGGACAAATCAGTATCAGCAAAACTGTTATCTAATTCATTAACTTTGTTTGGACAAGAACCTGAAGATTTAACAATAGAGGATAAAGTAACAGAGGAATTATTAATAGAAAGTATAGCTTTTAATGATAAAATAAAAGAATTAACAGAAAAATATGGAAAAGAAACTGGAAAGTTTGATTTAAGAGATTATGAAAAAGATGGAGTTCCACTTAGATTTGAAGGAGGGGATTTACTTTATGCATTACATAAAGCTACAATGTTTGTTAAGGCATTAAAGAATGAAGATGGTACTTGGAGGTTAGAAGGAGAAATAAACGACACATATGATTTTACAGAATTCAAAAACTTGAAAGAATATGCTGATAATAAAGAAGCAATACTTACAGATATTTTTTCAACTATATTAAATAATTTTGGAGTTGCTTCTAGTGAGTATGGAGTAATAAAAACTTATGAGGTAAAAATAAAATTTAATTTTAGTAATTATGAAATTAAATAAAAATATAAAGGAATGATGATATGAAAAATAAAAAATTAATTTTACATATTATATTAATACTAGTAATTGTTATAGTTGTGGGTTTTTTATCAATGAAAATTACTGAATTACGTTTTTTAATATATGGAGACAGAGATTATCAAGAATTAGGACTAAATTTAGATTCACATGATATAGTATATTATACGGTATACAATCAAGATATACTTGATGAGTATAAGGTATATAAAATAAGTGATTATTATAAAAACGAAAATGTAAACGAAATAAAAGAAAAATTGGAAAATAGTAACGAATGGAACAAAAAAAAATTTTATGAATATATAATGATGAAATTCTATGAAAGAATAGATGGAAAAATAGTAGAAATAGATAGAGAAGACTTATATTATTATAATAAAGGTTTAATATATTCTATTATAGATGTAAAAAATTTAAAACTATATTATTTAAAAAATAATATAATGGATTATCATAATGATTATGATGAAATTTTAGGAATAAAATTAAATAACTATATCGATATGGAAATATATAATATAAAAGGGCAAGATGCACAAAATGATGGGATAGATTATTATACATATAAGTTTAATGAAGAAAAAGGAAAAGAGATAAAAGAAATTTTAAATAAAAGTGAAATTTGGAATCAGGAAAAATTAGACAATGAAATACTGGACTGTTTTGAATATAATAGTGAAATTTTTTCTATTAAAAATGGATATTATTGCTATAAAAATGTGTATAAAACAAATAATTCATATAAAAATGTAAATGCAGATAAAAAAGAAACAGGATATGAAGTAGGTGTTTATGATTGTGACAAGGATGTTTTATATTATTATTGGTTGAGTTATTAAAAAGTGTCAGATGTAAAGTGTTATAATTAATGTGAAATAAAACGAAAAAGTTGAAATAAGAATGTATGGGATAATAATAGAAAAAAGAATAGAGATTTAAATTAATAAAAAGGAGCAAAATATATGGAAATAAAAGAAATAATCGAACATTTAAAATATTACACACCAGAATTACCAAGAGAAGCAATAATAGAAGCGTTAAAACACAAAGAAGAGATAACACCAAAGCTAATTGAAATGCTAGAATATACAAAAAATAATTTAGAAAAAATTTATGGCGAAGAAGATGAGTTTTTTGGATATACTTATGCATATTTCCTATTGGCAGAATTTAAAGAACAAAAGGCGTTTCCATATTTAATAGATTTATTAAATAAAGATGAAGAAATAATAGATTATATAATAGGAGATGATTATCCAGGATATGTACCAAGATTACTTGCAAGTACATATAATGGAGATGATAAAGCATTATTTGATATAATTGAAAACAATCAAATAAATGAATTTGTTAGATGTAGTACATTACAAACTTTTGCAATATTATATCTTTATGGTGTAAAGGAGAGAAATTTTTTAATAAATTATCTTAAAAAATTATTAAATGAAAAAGATGAAAATGACAATTCATATTTATATGAGGAAATAATTGAAGAAGTATGTCATTTAAAGTTAACAGAATTAACGGAAGATATTGATAAAATAATGTATATAATTGAAAATAAAGAAGAAAGAGAAGATTTAAAAAATATATTAAAAGACAATAGTAAAATAAATAGGAATATATATCCATTTAAACCATTATATGAATATATATATGATACTGTTGGAATAATGGAAGAATGGCAATGCTTCAGATACATAGAAGATGAAGAATTTGAAAACTCTGATGATTATAAAGTGATGTTAGAATAGATATATGGACACATTTTATGAGAGAGTGTATAATAAATTAT
>OJME01000996.1_pt1 | contig 24190 bp, 20 predicted proteins | sample 1597151 | NCBI WGS metagenome assembly OJME01 (sample SAMEA2452118, study PRJEB22498) | human gut metagenome | biome: human feces; feature: human gut; material: feces | place: Australia | collected 2012
GTTGAAATCGGTAGCAAGATCCACCTGAGAAGACTCATCAAGGTCACGCTCCACGTGAGCGTGTGAGTTGAAATCGGCAACTACCACAACGGAAGCCACACTGACCTCGGTCACGCTCCACGTGAGCGTGTGAGTTGAAATGTTATGAAGAACGGCGACAGCGATCTATTCATCGTCACGCTCCACGTGAGCGTGTGAGTTGAAATTCATGCCGTTCTTGAAGAATACTTGATACAAGCGGTCACGCTCCACGTGAGCGTGTGAGTTGAAATGATTATGTCTATACTTTCAACAACGAGTTTTTCGGTCACGCTCCACGTGAGCGTGTGAGTTGAAATTCCGTTCCGCAGACCTGTGATTTTGTATTCGGCAATGGTCACGCTCCACGTGAGCGTGTGAGTTGAAATATCCAGCAGGGGGCTGAAAAGGCAGCCAGCAAAGTCACGCTCCACGTGAGCGTGTGAGTTGAAATCATTATCAAACAACCCAAGCCGATTACAATAATAGGTCACGCTCCACGTGAGCGTGTGAGTTGAAATGTCATAGCATCCCAACAAGAACCAAAAACAGTAGGTCACGCTCCACGTGAGCGTGTGAGTTGAAATGAGAGAGGCTGTAGAAAATATTGTCAAGGATCTGGTCACGCTCCACGTGAGCGTGTGAGTTGAAATTTTCAATTCTCCCACCAATCCCATAACATCTTCAAGGTCACGCTCCACGTGAGCGTGTGAGTTGAAATAATTATCTCGTCTGCACGTTCCTCAGCACCGCTCGTCACGCTCCACGTGAGCGTGTGAGTTGAAATAGCTTTTGCTCTCGGTCGGATATACATGACCGAAGGTCACGCTCCACGTGAGCGTGTGAGTTGAAATTTATGTACCGAGGAGAACAGAAATACCGCCAGGTCACGCTCCACGTGAGCGTGTGAGTTGAAATTGCATTTGCATAATTACGCTCGAACTTTTTGTCGTCACGCTCCACGTGAGCGTGTGAGTTGAAATGAAAACCTTTCCGTTCTCGGCGTGCCGTTGCCGGTCACGCTCCACGTGAGCGTGTGAGTTGAAATTGATGATGTAGTCAATTCCCGTATACCCTGCGGGTCACGCTCCACGTGAGCGTGTGAGTTGAAATTGAGTGCTTGATGAACTTTCGCAATATCATTGCGTCACGCTCCACGTGAGCGTGTGAGTTGAAATATACAACGCAGAAGCCTGCCATTTGATATTTCCGTCACGCTCCACGTGAGCGTGTGAGTTGAAATCAACCCATAAATTCACTGGTTGACAAAATATCGGTCACGCTCCACGTGAGCGTGTGAGTTGAAATCATGTGTGCCATAGTGAAGCCCCCTCTTTGTACGTCACGCTCCACGGGAGCGTGTGAGTTGAAATGATCCAAAGGGCATACTGAATGAATATCACACATAGTCACGCTCCACGTGAGCGTGTGAGTTGAAATAAATGCTGTGGGAAATATAATCTGGGAGTCCAAGTCACGCTCCACGTGAGCGTGTGAGTCAATTTTCGTTTCAACGCAGGACTTAAAGTCTACGTTATCCGCTCAGACCACAGCAAGTGCTGTGTGGTGTTCAAAGCTTGCAGTAAAAGACGTTTATCCTGAATTTAACTGGAGAAAAGGGGGCTATGTTCATGGCAGAAGAAAATGATATTCTCACAAAGTTAAAAAAAGGCGAAAAAGTTGAGTGCCCTGTTTGCCATAACGGCTACTATGTTCCTGTAAATACAACAGCAGATAAGGCACATTACTTTGTCTGCACTAACAAAGAGTGCAACGGACATTATCGGTGGGAGCCGATAATCGATATTGAATAATACAAATAACCGCTTGACTAAGGTCGGGCGGTATTTTTATACCCAAATACTATACATTTTTCATGTGTTTTCCGTCAGATCCGCCAATTCACACCCCGAAATTTGTGCAAACAAATGATTTATAATTTAATTTGGCAACATTTCTGCAATTGTTGCATTTTTTCTGCAACAAAATACCCACTTTTCGTGTATAAGTAGAAGAGGTTTCACCACAAATCGGAAACCTTGCGGAGCGACAGTGTATGAGGAAACATTTTGTCAACGTGAGTTAGGTGAACACGATGAGAGGTTCTGATCGCACAGAAAAGCACTTCCTGCACTCCGTCTGAAGCTTGAAAATTGAATATTTATACCGACACACCTTAGCTATACCTCATGAGCATACTGCTAAATATAAATGTTATAACCGCCTTTGTTGACATTATTCATATAAAATGGTATACTTAAAATAAAATTTATACATAATGAAAAGAGTAAATGTGATGAATAAACATACCACTATCGATAAGTCAACAGGCGAGAAAAAATGTAGCTGCTTTAAACGCTGCGGCGGCTGTCAGTTGGATAAGGCCTACGCCCAGCAAATAGAATGGAAGCAGGCAAAAGCCGATAGAATGTTGAGCCGCTTTTGCAGACCTCAGCAGATAATAACTATGGACGACCCCTATAATTATCGCAATAAAGTCCAAACTGTCTATAAGGTCAATAGCTCAAAGCGTATCGTCTCAGGAGTATATCAGTCCTCTACCCATAGCATGGTAATAACTGACGATTGCTTTTTGGAGGATATAAGAGCACAGCAAATAGTCGCTACCCTTAAAGAGCTTATGGCTGACTTCCGAATCCTGCCATATAATGAGGAAAGCGATCAGGGTCTTCTTAAGCATACCCTTATCCGTACCTCCCAAACAACAGGCGAGGTAATGCTCGTGCTAGTTACAGCTACCCCCATATTTCCTGCAAAGAAAAATTTCGTTAAAGCTATCACCGAGAAACACCCATATATAACCACTATCATTCAGAATATCAATAAAGGCACGACCCCTCTTACTTTGGGCGACCGTGATATTATAATGTATGGCAAAGGCTATATCACCGACGAGTTGTGCGGCTGTAAGTTCAGAATATCACCTCATTCTTTCTATCAGGTAAACCCTGAGCAGACCGAAAAGCTCTATTCTAGAGCAGTTTCCTGCGCAGAGCTTAAAAAAGGTGATAAAGTTATCGACGCATATTGCGGAACAGGTACTATCGGTCTTATCGCTGCAAAAAGCGGTGCAGACGTGGCAGGCGTTGAGCTTAATGCCGAAGCCGTAAAGGACGCAGTTTCAAACGCCAAGCTCAATAAGCTTGACAATATCAGGTTTTATGATGAGGACGCAGGTGAGTTCATGACAAAGCTTGCGCAGGCAGGTGAGAGCTGTGATACAGTTTTCCTTGACCCTCCAAGAGCAGGCACAACAGAAGAATTTGTTGAAGCCTTGGGCAAACTCAGACCTGAAAAGATAGTCTACGTTTCCTGTAAAATAGAAACTCTCGAGCGTGATTTGAAGCTTCTTGCAAAAATAGGCTATAAAGCACAGCTTATCCAGCCTGTTGATATGTTCCCGCATACCACAGGTATCGAAAATGTGGTGCTTTTAAAAAGAAAAATGATATCGCTCACACCAAACAGAACACATGATAAAAAGGGGGATAAAAAAATTGAACGAAAAGGTAAAACTTCTCACAGATAATATCGAAAAAGTTATCGTCGGCAAGACCGACTCTGTGCTTAAAATAATAACAGCCATGCTTTGCGGCGGTCATGTTCTTATCGAGGACGTGCCTGGAGTAGGCAAAACTCAGCTTGTATCAGCCCTTGCAAGGTCAGTAGACGGCAAATATAACCGTATCCAGCTTACCCCTGACGTTATGCCGTCCGATATCGTTGGCTTTTCTATGATAGACCAGAAAACTCATGAGCTTGAGTATAAAGAGGGTGTGGCAATGTGCAATTTCCTCTTGGCAGACGAAATAAACAGAGCCTCCCCAAAATCTCAGTCAAGCTTGCTTGAAGTCATGGAAGAACATCAGATATCCATTGACGGCAAAACTCATGAGCTTCCGTCACCATTTATGGTGCTTGCCACACAAAACCCTGTGGAAACTTACGGCACTTATCATTTGCCTGAAGCCCAAATGGATAGATTTCTTATGAAGATATCAATGGGCTATCCCTCATATGATGATGAGCTTGATATCATGTCAAGAGCCGAAAGATCAGGCTTTGCAAAGAATATCCAGCCTGTCATGACCCTTGAAAACGTCCGTGAGCTTATGGGCTACGCTGAAAATGTAACCGCAGAGCTTTCCGTGAGAAAATATATCCTGAGCCTTGTTACCGCAACAAGAAATTCAGATTATGTAAAGCTTGGCGTTTCTCCCCGTGGAAGTATCGCACTGCTCAAAGCTTCAAAAGCCTATGCCTTTGTTCAGGGCAGAGGATTTGTCATGCCGGATGATGTCAAGGCTGTTATGCCTGACGTTCTTGCACATAGACTTATGCTTTCTCCAAAAGGCAAATCCGCCTTTGAAAATGAAAGGGAAGCTCTTGAAAATATCGCTCTTACAGTAAAATCACCTGACGCAATAGAGAAATAGAGGATATGACCCCATGAAAAATCTTTTAGGTTATCTTACCTGCGTGGCGGTGGCGATACTGCTTAGAGTTTATATAAACGGAAGCGGTGGTACGCTTGTGCTTTATCTTTTAGCTATAGCCTTTGTGATATCTCTTGCGGCACTTCTCATTACCAAGCGTAAACTTGTGGCAGCCATAAAGCTTTCCACAGAAATAAGTGCAAAGAACGAGGAGTTTGACGCTGACATAATGCTTTTAAATGCAATACGCATTATTCCCTCATGCGTTGTTGAGGTAACGGCAGAGTGTTCAGATAATATCGGTGCTGTAAGCCCACTTGAATTTAAAACTATCGTGGCAGGCGGCAGACAGCAAAGCGTCAGCGTTAAGCTGAAAACACGCTATGCAGGTCTTGGCACAGTGAAAATAAAAAGCATACGTCTGCATGACTATCTTGGAATAATCACCCTGCACCTTGACAGTTCACGTTATGAAAAAGCCGTGGGAAAAATAAAGATAATGCCGAATATCCCTGATACTGGCTCTCAAACAGAGCTTCTTAAAGCAACTTCCGAGAACGCTTCATTTGACGATAACGAAAGCGAATCAGATGAAAATGCACTTGGTCTTACAGGCGTTCCGGGCTATGACCACAGACAGTATGAGATAGGCGACCCGCTGAAAAGAATAAACTGGAAGCTTTCTTCAAAGCGTGACGAGCTTATGGTGCGCCTTGATGAAAAGGTCACGGCTTCAAGTCAGGCGTTTTTCCTTGATATACCAAGCGGAAATCATGACCCCATGTTTGCTATGAATATTGATAATATAGTCGAAGCGAGCCTTGCAATGCTTTCAATGCTTATCATGGAGGGCTTTGAGAGTGAGTATAATTATTATCTTGACGGCTGGAAAAGCATGAAAATAAAGCAGACAGGTGATATAATAGAGCTTCAAAACGACCTTGCGGCAATAGCGCCATATCCGCAGGAAAAGCGTTTTGCCTTTTCTCATGAGATAGGCAAGACAGCTCCTATCTGCTTCACAGCCTGCATGGCGACTTCTCAGGGGGAATTTTCTTCTCTTATAGAAGAATTTAACGGCTCTTTTGTAGTGACACGTCTTAGCGGTCTTGATAAGCAGACAGAAAATATGTGGCTTGTAGACGAAACTTTCGAGTTTCGTAAAATGACATAGGGGGTGTGGCTTTTGAATACTAAAACTGCTCAGATAAAAAGCACCCTTGTGAATATTCTTTCAAAATATGCTTTGCCTCTGCTCCTTGGAGCAGTGGTCATGAACATAATCTTTAAGACCTATCTTGTAGACAATGTCAGACTTTATACTTTTGGATATGTTGTCTATGAATGTCTGCTGTTTGCTCTTTTTGAGTGGCTGAAGCCGAAAAAAGTCCTGCGAGGTCTTGTCTATACCGCCCTTATGGTGGCAGTGCTGTTTTTGGGCTTTCAGCTTCTTCGTACTGGATTTGAACATTCTGGAAAATCATTTATCAATTGGTTTTATGTAAACAGGCAGGAGATAGGTCAGATAGATGAATATTTCTACTTTCTGTTTGTGGGACTAGGCTTCTTTATCATTTCGGTGCTTTACTATTTCACCATTGTGCGCTATAGAAGCTTTGGAACGATGCTCGTTGTGCTTTTTCCGTTTTTTATTTACGGAAAGCGTGCCGACTCAATGGATACTCTTGACATAACCATAATGCTCACTGTGTTCATTGCACTTATGGTGCACAGCAGACTTGTTTCAGACGAGAGCAAGCATGACCTTGTTATAAACGGCTCTTATGTGGCGGCATCGGCGGTTTTCGTTACCCTTGTGGGTGCGCTTGCAATGCTTATGCCGACTTCCTCAAAGACATCTTATCTTGAAAAAAACAGCAACTTCTTTGATGTGAATATCAAAAGCAGTGGCACATATGACAATCTTAGTGATGAGTCTTCCCCAAGATTTGGCGCAGACGCAACGGGCGAGATACTTTTCAACTTCACCACAACCTCTGATGAACAGGTCATTTATCTCCGAAGACAAGCCTTTGACCTTTTCAGAAACGAGAAGTGGGTAACTGACGATAGCTTCTACAATTTTCATTTTGACAAAAATGTTCATCTTTACGGTGACAATGAGGTGAACTCACCGAGCTATGTTTACAGCATAGCAAAGTCACTTGCGGATAAGGATTACAGCAAGGATCTTGGCGTGGAAAAGTCACAGTTTCCTGATGATCTGTTCAGTGAAAAGGCAGTCATGAATCAGTTCAGCGACAGCTTTACCCCTAGCTATATCCCTGCCCCGCTGATGATAACCCCAGGGGAAAACAACGTTTATATCAAAACAACTCACAGCGAGGTCTACAGACCATATGACACCGCAGGAAATAAGCTTGGCATTAGCTTTGAGTATATTCCTGAAACGGAGAGCGAAAGACAGGCTGCGGCAAATCTTGATATGACCGAAAATAAGTTCAAACTGCTGCTTTCTTATGGTTTGACAAACGGAGATGTCACATCAAATCAATCGGTGAATATTTATAATATATATGCGTTGTACACAGACGTTTCTGCATATGACGATAAGGGTGGAAAAATGGAGGCTCTTGCAAAGAGCATAACGGAAAACTGCAAAAATGATTATGAGAAGGCTCAGGCGCTTGTGGATTATTTTGAGCAGAACGGCTATGTTTACGATAACGAGTATGAGCCTGACGACGAGTCTATCGCATATTTTCTTTTCACGAGCAAGCGGGGAAACTGCACGAACTATGCCACAAGCATGACGCTTATGGCGAGAATGCTGGGACTTCCTGCAAGGTATGTTGAGGGCTTTGCAGCATATGAAAAGAATGAACGTGGAGAGTTTGTGGTAAGAGATAGCCACGCTCACGCTTTTGTAGAGGTCTTTATCACAGGTATTGGCTGGATGACTTTTGACCCGACAGTTCCGGGCTATCAGCGTGACTACAGTGCAAACGGTACGAACTTTGATGTTTCAACTTTTGTAAGCTATTTCAGCAGGATCGCACTGTTTATCGGTGTAGCGTTTGTGCTTGTGGTTTTCGTATTCCTTAACAGAATTATCGAGGTATTTTTCCGACTGTCACTTAAATTCAGAGATAACGGAGAAAAAGTCATAAGGCTTTACAGGCGGGTGGTAAGGCTTTTGACCATAGCTTCTAATGATAAGCTATCGGGATACACGCCTGAAATGATAAGAGAATATCTTGTTAAGAGGCGTGGAGTTGAGTTTGGCGGTCTTATAGATCTTTTTGAAAAGACCTGCTTCGGTGGATATGTTCCTGATGAAGCCGAGTGGAAAATGGTCTATGCAGAGTACAAGGCACAATGGAAAAAGCTCACAAAGCGTGAGAAAACTTCTTTGGAGCTTGATAAGAATATGTAATGAAATGGCTGTGCGGAAAAAATTCACGCACGGCTATTTTTTTGTAAGAAAAAAGGCTGCCGTATAAAACAGCAGCCTGAGAGTGTAAAAAATCTCCGAAAGAGCAGGACGTCAAGGACGCCTACTGTATCTGATATTTAATTAAAGTGAAGCAAGAAGATCGCTCATTGCGTAAAGTCCTGCCGGTTTTCCACAAAGGAAAACGCCTGCATTTACCGCACCCACAGCGAAAACCTGCTTTGAATGAGCTTCGTGCTTGAGGGAGATGACTTCATCTCTGCCTGCAAAGATTATCTCATGCTCGCCAACAATAGTGCCACCACGGACAGAGTGCATACCGATCTCGGTCTTTTCTCTCTTTGCTCTTACAGAATGACGATCGTAAACATAGTGATACTTGTTGTCAAGCTCCTCGTTTATTGCGTCTGCAAGCATGATAGCAGTGCCTGACGGAGCGTCTATCTTCTGATTATGATGCTTTTCGATTATCTCGATATCATACTGACCGCCAAGAACTTTTGCGGCGGTTTTTGCAAGATTTGCAAGAAGATTGATACCAAGGGTCATGTTGAATGTGAAGAAAACAGGTATCTGCTCGGAAGCCTTGTGTATCTTCGCTGTATCCTCTTCTGTATAGCCTGTGGTAGCTATTACAAGGGCAGTGCCGTTTGAAAGGCAATAGCTGAGAAGTCCGTCCAGTGCGGAAGGGTGTGAGAAGTCGATTATTACATCAGGCTTTTCAGGCAGGTCGGCAGGCTCTTTTACTACAGGGAAGTCTGCATAAGCCTCGCCAAATTTGTCGATACCTGCACTTACTGTGCAGTCGTCACGCTCTGATATAACGTCATATATGAACCTGCCCATTTTTCCACAGGCACCGCATATTGCGATCTTTGTCATTTATATCATTCCTTTTCTTTTTGATTTGTAGATAAACGTAAGTGATAATGTCGAAGACAGCGTTTGGGCTGTCGGGGACACCAACCCTTACATTAGTACAATTTTATAACGGTAAACATAAAGGGCGAATTTCTCCGCCCTTTGTATTTTTTTTACTTGATAAGTCCGAGAGCGTTCATTGACGCTTTCAGCTTTTCTATCTTATCATCGCTCATTCTTACAAGCGGCAGACGGCACTCGCCGACCTCAAAGCCCATAAGGTTAAGAGCTTCCTTGACAGGGATAGGGTTTACGTCGCTGAAAAGTGCCTTTGCAAAACCAAGGGTCTTGAATACCTTTTCTCTTGCTTCCTCGTACTTTCCATCAAGGCAGAGCTGTGTGATCTCATGTGTTTCAAATGGCATACAGTTGGAAAGAACTGAAATAACGCCCTTTCCGCCCAGAGCCATGATAGGAACTATCTGATCGTCGTTGCCTGAATAGATATCAAGGTCATCGCCGCAGAGAGCTGCCACCTGTGTTATCTGGCTGATGTTTCCGCTTGCTGCCTTGATAGCAACGATATTGTCTATCTTTGCAAGCTCACGGCAAGTTTCAGGAAGAATGTTCACACCTGTTCTTGACGGTACGTTGTAAAGAATGATAGGCAGTGTAACAGCCTTTGCGATAGCGGAGAAGTGTGCGATAAGTCCTGCCTGTGAAGTCTTATTATAATAAGGTGTAACACAAAGCAGAGCGTCAGCACCAAGCTCCTCAGCCTTCTTAGAAAGGTTTACGGCATACTCTGTATGGTTTGAGCCTGTGCCTGCGATAACAGGAATTCTGTGATTTGTCTTTTCAACAGCATAGCGGATACACTCGATATGCTCCTCATCTGTCATGGTAGCACTTTCGCCTGTTGTTCCGCAGATTATGATAGCGTCTGTGCCGTTATCGATGTTGAAATCGATAAGCTCGCCCAGCTTGTCAAAGTTGATAGAGCCGTCAGCGTTCATAGGTGTAACGATAGCAACGCCTGCACCTGTGAAAATAGTCTTTTTCATAAACAGCACTCCTTTCGTGCGTATATATGTGTTATATTAGTCAAAATAGCCCTTTGCTGCAAGAAGCTCAGCCAGCAGAACTGCTCCGCCTGCCGCACCTCTCAGTGTATTGTGTGAAAGGCAAACGAACTTATAGTCATATTGTGAATCTTCTCTCAGTCTGCCTATAGAAACTGCCATACCGCCCTCAAGGTTTCTGTCGAGCTTAGCCTGTGGACGATCGTCCTCTGTGAAGTAGTTAAGGAACTGCTTTGGAGCACTTGGAAGCTGAAGCTCCTGTGGAACACCGCTGAAATCTTTCCAAGCCTGAAGGATCTCTTCCTTAGAAGGTTTATTCTCAAATGATACGAAAACTGCTGCTGTGTGACCGTCGGAAACAGGAACTCTCAGGCACTGTGTTGTGATAGCTGGAGCTGTTGCGTCAACGATAACGTCGCCCTCGATATGACCCCAGATCTTAAGAGGCTCTTTCTCAGACTTTTCTTCCTCGCCGCCGATATAAGGGATAACGTTGTCAAGTATCTCAGGGAAGCTTTCAAATGTCTTGCCTGCGCCTGAAATTGCCTGATATGTGCAGGCAAGAGCCTTTGTTACCTTATACTTATCCATAAGAGGAGCAAGAGCAGGAACGTAAGACTGGAGTGAGCAGTTAGACTTAACTGCGATAAATCCTCTCTTTGTGCCAAGTCTTTTTCTCTGTGAAGCGATTATCTCGATATGCTCAGGGTTTACCTCAGGAATGACCATTGGAACATCAGGAGTATGTCTGTGTGCGGAGTTGTTTGATACAACAGGGCATTCAGCCTTTGCATACTTTTCTTCAAGGGCTCTTATCTCGTCTTTCTTCATATCAACTGCGCAGAATACGAAATCTACCATTGAAGCGATCTTCTCAACGTCCTCCTCGGCGTTCAGAACTGTAAGCTCACCGATAGCTTCCGGCAGAGGCTCTGAAAGCTTCCACTTGCCTGCAACTGCGTCCTTGAGCTTTTTGCCTGCCGAACGTGGTGAAGCGGCAACGCATACTACATTGAACCATGGGTGTTTGTCAAGAAGCAGAGAAAATCTCTGACCTACCATTCCTGTTGCACCGATGATACCGACATTGTACTTTTTCATATTAAAACTCCTTTTCCTGTGCCATGGTAACAATTTTCTTTGGCGTTATACACTAAAATATGCCGCTGTTCAAATGTTATTTTGCACAAAACATAAAAAATAAACAAATAATAAAAAAACTGGTTGAAAACCAGTTCATCATACAATATAATAAGAATGTTGACATAAAAATTTATGCCGATAGCACTCCACCATTTGTAATGATGACAACTGATAGTCTATTAAACTAACAGTCAGCAGGAGTGTTCCCGATACTCCGCTTCGGCAGTTTTACCTTTCTCATTTACCATAGGCGTTGGGACGCTGTTGTGTGGGGTCACACGAAAAATGATACTCATTTCAACTGCACCTCTATCTGTTCTGTTTAATGATAACAAATATTTAGCGTTCTGTCAATACATATAGATAAAAATATTTTAATTTTCTGTAAATTAATAAGTTTATATGAAATTAAATGGCTTTAAAGAATGTTGACAGTTGTTGGAATAAGGACTTTGAGAATGGTGAGAGTGGGACGTAGAGGACGCTGTTCCCTACATTATTATAATTATTATATTTTAAATAAATAGGAGATATTTAAAATGCTTGATATCAACAATATGAAAAGATCGGATTTTTATTATGACCTGCCACAGGAGCTTATTGCACAGACCCCTGTCGAGCCGAGAAATGCTTCAAGAATGATGAAGATAAACAGGCAGACGGGAGAGGTGGTACACGACCATTTCTATAATCTATGCAATTATCTCAAAAAAGGTGACTTGCTTGTGCTTAACGACTCAAAGGTTCTTCCTGCGAGGATATACGGCGAGCGTGAGGACACAGGCTCGTTCATTGAGTTTTTGCTTGTGGAGCAGAAAGAGAACATGGTCTGGGAGATTCTTTGCAGACCTGGCAAAAAAGCCAAGATCGGCACAAGATTTGTTTTTGGCGGCGGTAAGCTGAAGGCGGAGATAATTGATGTGTTGGAGGACGGAAACCGTATCGCACGATTTGAGTGCGAGGAGAATTTCTTTGCCACACTTGACGAGATAGGTCAGATGCCTTTGCCGCCTTATATTACTGAAAAGCTGAAGGACAAGGACAGATACCAGACAGTTTATGCTCATGAGCTTGGCTCGTCTGCTGCGCCGACTGCCGGTCTGCATTTCACTGAACAACAGCTTGAGGACTTAAAGGCAATGGGTGTGAACATTGCGTATGTTACTCTGCACGTTGGTCTTGGCACTTTCAGACCTGTTAAGGAGGACAAGGTCCTTGACCATAAGATGCACAGGGAACATTATGAGCTTAGCCGTGAAACTGCAGACATGATAAACGAAACGAAGAAAAATGGTGGACGTGTTATTGCGGTGGGTACTACTTCATGCAGGACGCTGGAGAGCGTTGCGGCATTTAATGACGGAAAGATAGTTCCATGTGACGGTTACACGGAGATATTTATTTATCCTGGCTTTGAGTTCAAGGTGCTTGACGGACTTGTTACTAATTTCCACCTGCCTGAAAGCACGCTTATAATGCTTGTTTCTGCATTTATGGGATACGAGAACACTATGAACGCTTATAAGATAGCTGTGGAGGAGAAATACAGATTTTTCAGCTTTGGTGATTGTATGCTCATAATATCTGAGTGAGGAATTAAGGTATCGCCTGCGGCGATGATATCTCATTTCAAACTTTGTTTTACGGAGGTTTTTTCTATATGAATGACGTTAAGTCAGGGGAGAAGAAACGACTGTATTTATATGACAATCTGAAATTTCTGCTTATAGTGCTTGTGGTCTTGGGGCATTTGATAGACGACAGCACTGTCAAGCTTTTTGGTGACGGCGGCGGTGAAACAGGTGTACCGCAGGCAAAGGTTTTTAGCGGCGCATTTCTGTTTCTGTATGCTTTTCATATGCCGATGTTTATATTCATATCAGGACTGTTCAACAGGGGGCATGATGACGGCAGGAAAGTGCTTGGAAAGACGCTTGGATTTGTTGTTATCGGAATGTTAATGAAATGCCTGAATTATTGGTCGCAGGTGAGATTTCAGACGGACTTTGACAAGGAAAACAGTGATGGCGAGATTTTCTTTGACCTTTTAGGCGGCGACGGTGTATATTGGTATATGTTCGCAATGGCGGCATTTATGGTGCTTTGCTATCTGTTAAGAAACAGCAGACCTTGGGCGGTGCTTACGACGGCTATGGTGACGGCACTTGCGGCAGGGTATGACCCTAGCGTGGGCGATGAATATGAGCTATCCAGGATAGTGGTGTTTTTCCCGTTTTACTACTGCGGATATGTGCTTGACCCTGAAAAGGTGGCTGATTTTGTGAAGAAGTGGTATGTAAGGGTGCTGTCCTTGGGAGTGATAGGCATTTGGACTTATTTCTGCTTTGGAAAAACAAAGCTTGTTTATCCGCTGAGAATGCTTCTTACGGGAAGAAACTCTTATTTTTCCATATCTGAAGCAACGGACATGGATTGCACTTTTTTGAGCAGGCTTCTTGTTATGGGTATCTCGGCACTGCTTTGTTTGGCGGTGCTTGGTATTGGGCTTGATGTGAAGATTCCACTGATAACAAAGTGCGGCTCCAGGACTTTGCAGGTGTACTTCTGGCACAGGACTATTGTTTATATGCTCACATACTATGGTTATCAGGCATATCTTGCAAAGGCTTTTCCTGAACGTTGGGAGCTTTATCTGGCACTTACAGCGATACCTATTGTATTGGTGCTTTGCATAAAAATATTTGGTGTGCCTCTGGATATGGTTCTTAAAGGAATAAGGGGCAGGAATGATATCGTAAAGGAGAACGGAAATGGGAAATAACTTTTTTAAGAGCGTTATTGACGCAGACGATGCACCTGTGGTTATTTGCGACCTTGAGCATACGATAGTATATATGAATCCGACAGCGGTCAAAAGATATGAAAAGCGCGGAGGAGCGGCTCTTGTGGGCAGGTCCATAAAGGGCTGTCACAACGGGGATTCTAATGCTAAGATAGAACAGGTCATTGCATGGTTCAAAAAGGACAAGGGCAACAACAAGGTGTATACTTTCCACAACGAAAAGGAAAATAAGGACGTTTACATGATAGCTCTCAGAAATGATGAGGGAGAGCTTATTGGATATTATGAAAAGCATGCGTACAGAACAAGAGAAAGTATGGCTATGTACGATCTTAGAAATGGTGAGAATTAATGGATAAGATCATTGATCTTTCGCTGCCTGAAAAATGCAGGATTCTTGCTGTCAGCGATATCCATACCCATTGGCAGCTTTTTGATAGACTGCTGAAAAAGGCAAAATATGATCCGCAAAATGACTATCTTGTGATAGTCGGCGACATACTTGAACATGGCAGTGACAATATAAAGACCCTTGAATATGTCAAGGCTCTTTGCGATAAAAGTGACAAGGCAATATTATTAATGGGCAATAATGACATAATGTGTTCAAGAATGGCTTATCACTATGAGTTCAAGCGGTTCCAGCAGCAGTTTTACCGCAATGAGCATAACACGTTCAGGCAAATGGCTAATACGCTGGGATATGTTGACTGCTGGGAGGGCAACTGGCTTGAGATAAGAGAAAAAGTTGTAGAGAAGTATGGCGAGCTGTTATCTTTTATCAGAGAGCTTCCAACGTGCCTTGAAACAGAGGAATATGTTTTTGTTCATGGAGGGCTTGAAAACCGTCCTGATTGGAGAAATACAGATGATATTTATGCTATAACTGTTCCATGGTTTTTGCGGAAAGAAAATCCAACAGGAAAGCAGCTTGTATTCGGGCATTATCCCACATACAATTATAAGCGTTCAAATGTGACTAATCTTCCGATAATCGACAGCAAAAAGAAAATGATATGTATTGACGGCGGAATGACTATCAAGAAGGCTTGTCAGATGAATTTGTTTATCATTGATAAGTGCGGCGAGAATTATTCTCATAGAATAATTTGGGATACAGATGTGCCAAAGAAAACTGTCTTAAAGGATTTTTCATGTGACATGAAACCTGTTTATATTGATTGGGAAAAGCAGGATATAACGATAATTGAGAAAAATGGATATATGACAAAGGTCAGAGATGAGTATTCAGGGGGCGAGGGTCTTATTCCTGACCGTGAAATATATTTTTTTGATGAAAAGCCTCATGTATATCAGTTTTTGTCATCGTTTCCTGCTGTCAGAAAAGGTGAGCGGGTATCGGTCTTTGACGAAGATGAAACAATGTCTTTGGTAATTTCGGAAAATGCCACAGTCGGCTGGCTGCCGTCTGATATAATAGAATGATAAAGGAGAATTTATGTTTACATTATTAAAACAAGAGGGTGCTGCACGCAGGGGGCAGTTTGAAACTGTCCATGGAACTATACAGACGCCTGTATTTATGAACGTGGGAACTTCGGCGGCGATAAAGGGCGGAGTTTCTTCCATTGATCTGAAAAACGAGCTTAAAACGCAGGTGGAGCTTTGCAATACCTATCATTTGCACGTCAGACCGGGCGATGACATTATATACAAAATGGGCGGACTTCACAAGTTCATGAACTGGGACAAGCCTATTCTTACAGACAGCGGTGGATTTCAGGTATTTTCTTTGGCCAAGCTGCGTAAAATCAAAGAGGAGGGCGTGTACTTCAACTCTCATGTTGACGGTCGCAGAATTTTTATGGGTCCTGAGGAGAGTATGCAGATACAATCGCACCTTGCGTCTTCTATCGCAATGGCGTTTGACGAGTGTGTGGAAAATCCTGCTGAGCATAGCTATTCAAAGGCAAGCTGTGATAGAACGGTAAGGTGGCTTGAGAGATGTGTCGCTGAGCAGAAAAGGCTCAACGGGCTTGAGGAGACTATAAACAAGCATCAGATGCTGTTCGGTATCAATCAGGGCTGTACTTATGAGGATCTGCGTATCGAGCATATGAAGCGCATAAGAGAACTGGAATACTGTTCGGGCTTTGCTATTGGCGGTCTGGCTGTAGGTGAGCCTACTGAGGTAATGTATAACATTATCGAAAAGGTCGAACCTTTTATGCCAAAGGATAAGCCGAGATATCTTATGGGTGTTGGCACGCCGACAAACATAATCGAGGCTGTTTACAGAGGCGTGGACTTCTTTGATTGCGTAATGCCAAGCAGAAATGCACGTCACGGAACGCTGTTCACATGGAACGGTATTATGCACATCACTAATAAAAGGTATGAAACTGACCCTAGACCTATTGACGAGCATTGCGATTGTCCTGCTTGCCGTAATCACAGCAGGGCGTACATTCGTCATCTGTTCAAGTCTGAGGAGCAGTTGGGCGGCAGGCTGGCAGTTATGCACAATCTGTATTTCTACAACACGCTCACGGAGAAGATAAGAGAGGCTCTTGACGAAGGCAGATTTGAGCAGTTCAGAAATCAATACAGCTCGTTTCTTGCTTCAAAGTGTGAGGATTAACAAAATATAACGGTATGACGCTGTTTTCGGAAAATGCAAAGATGTTATTTTGTATTTTACGAAGATGGCGTTTTTTTGTTGAGTGGAGGCTATTTTATTTGATGAAAGCATGGGTTTGTTGCTTCGACTGGCGAACGCTAATCGCACCTGCAGAAAAGGTGTGGTAGCAGGCGTAAAAAGTGTTGGTGCAGATAAAAATATAAGGGAAGTCAAGATTGAATGTAAAGCTGTTTTTATAAATTATACAGGGGGATTATATGAGTATTTTTGAGCTTTTTCTTACTGCGTGTGGACTTTCTATGGACGCTTTTGCGGTATCGGTGACTAATGGGCTTTGTGTCAGAAAGGGGAGAGTCAGGGGAGCGTTGATGTGCGGTATCATATTCGGGCTTTTTCAGGGGATAATGCCTGCGATCGGCTATGCGCTGGGCATGAATTTTGCGGAGTACATAGAGAGGTTCGACCACTGGATAGCTTTGATACTGCTTGGATTCATAGGGTTGAACATGATATGCGGTTCGGGGGACGATGAGATCCGGACAGGGGGCAGGCTCACTTTCGGGGCGGTGTTGGTGCAGGGATTTGCCACCTCTGTGGACGCACTGGCTGTGGGCATAAGCTTTGCTGCACTTGGTGTGGGCATAGTCAGGTCGGCGGCGTTTATATGTGTTGTTACGGCGGCCTTATCGTTCTGTGGGTTTATGCTTGGTAACAAATTCAGCGGAAAACTCAAAAGCAAGGCAAGGATAGTTGGGGGAGTTATTTTAATATGTATAGGGCTTAAAATATTCGCTGAACAGACTATATTTGCTTAAAACAACTTTCTTATTCACATAAATATGTATCGCATAGATATCTTTGTGAATTTTAATTTAACAATTACAGGTGTGTATGTTCATAAACAAGCCACAATATCAGTGTATAATAAATCTCGTGATTTTTAGACAAGTGTATAAATTTGCGATTGATGTACAAACTTATGATAAGTGTACAAAGTTATGATATGTGTATAAACTTGCGATAAGTGTAAAAATTAGTGCATGGTGACCGACAAGTTTATGGAAAGTCGGAGGGAGGAAAGGCTTTTTTTTATAGCTGGTTTTATGAAAAAGCTATTTATTTTTGATCTGGACGGAACGCTTGTAAATTCTATTTATGATCTTGGGGACGCCATGAACGCGGTACTTGAGAGATATGGGTTTCCTGTGTTTGATTATGATACCTACAAGCATTTAGTGGGAAATGGTACTTTGAAGCTTGTTGAGCGGGCTTTGCCTGAGAAGCTGAGAAGCGAGGAGAACATCAAAAAGTATCATGCTGAGTTCTCTGAGGAATACAACAAGAGATGTGTGAACAAGACCAAGCCTTATGAGCATATTTGCGAGGTGCTTGACACGCTTCGCAATGAGGGCATTATGACGGCGGTGGCTTCAAACAAGCCTGACGGCTTTGTGAACTACATTGTAAAGAATATTTTCGGTGAGAAAGATTTTGACCTGATCGAGGGCAAAAAGGACGGTGTTCCGACAAAGCCTGCGCCTGAGATAATATACAATATTCTTGGCACGCTTGGGGTCAAGGCTGAAGAGGCTGTGCTTATCGGAGATTCTGATGTGGATGTTATGACTGCAAAAAATGCGGGTCTTGACTGCATTGGCTGTGAATGGGGATTCAGGGGCAGAGAAGAACTTGAAAATGCAGGTGCGAAGTATATTGCGGAAGTTCCGCAGGACATAGTGAGCATTTGTCATGAGATAAACAGGATATAATTAAAACGGAGGATTTCATATATGAGTTTTGTAATGGCTGATTTTTACAAGAGGTTTGTTGACGAGGAGCTTGACAGCGAGGGCAGACTTAAAAGCTTTAAGCTTGACCTGCCTGAGAACTTCAACTTCTCATATGACGTTATAGACGAGCTGGCTAAGAACGTGCCTGATAAGGTGGCTATGCAGTGGGTCAACGAGGAGGGTGAGGAGCATATCTTCACTTACAAGGATCTTTCTGAAAAGAGCAGTCAGGTGGCTAACATGATGCTGGCACACGGAGTTAAGAAGGGCGATTTTGTTATGGCTGTTCTTAAGCGTCATTATGAGTTCTGGTTCCTTGCTTACGGTCTTATGAAGATAGGCGCTATCCTTGTGCCTGCAACTTGTCAGCTCAAGAAAAAAGACTATGTTTACCGCTTTGACGCTGCTTCTATCTCTTATATCGTGGCAACTGCGGAGGACGATGTTCCTAATCAGGTGGACAGAGCTCTTGAACAGTACAATGGCATGAAAGAGAAGTTTATCACTCACGGTGCTAAAGAGGGTTGGATAGATTTCCTCAGCGAAATGAACAAGTATCCAAAGACTTTTGAGAGGATCGAAACACACGTTACTGAGTCAATGCTCATGTATTTCAGCTCCGGTACGACTGGATATCCTAAAATGGTACTGCACAAGTATTCACTGGCTGCGGCACACATTATCACTGCTAAGCACTGGCACCACCTTGACGAGAACTCACTGCACCTGACTGTTTCTGAGACAGGCTGGGCAAAGTGTGCATGGGGCAAGATGTTTGGTCAGTTTATCTGTGGTGCAACAACTTTTGTATATGACTTCGACAGATTTATTCCTGCAAACGTGCTGAAAGTAATTCAGGATTACAAGCTGACTTCTTTCTGCGCACCTCCGACAATGTACAGATTTTTCATCAAGGAGGGTCTTGAAAACTATGACCTTTCTTCACTGAAATATAGCTGTATCGCCGGTGAGGCTCTTAACCCTGAAGTATTCAACAAGTGGTATGAGTACACAGGTCTTAAGCTTATGGAGGGGTTTGGTCAGACAGAGGGCGCTGTGCTTGTGGGCAATCTTTACGGCATGGAGCCAAAGCCGGGCTCGATGGGTAAGCCTACACCGCTTTACAATATCGGTATAGTTGACAACGAGTGCAAGCCTGTTAAGGTAGGCGAGACAGGCGAGATCGTTGTTTACGCTAAGAGGGGCGAGAACCCTGCGCTGTTCAAGGAGTATTACAGAAACCCTGAGGCAACGGACAACGCTTGGAGATTTGGTATGTACCACACAGGCGACACGGCTTACATGGACGATGATGGTTACTACTGGTATGTTGGAAGAACGGACGACCTTATCAAGGCTTCGGGTTATCGTATAGGACCTTTCGAGATAGAGAGTATCCTTATGGAACACCCTTCTGTACTTGAGTGCGCTATCACGGCGGCTGATGACGCTATCAGAGGCAAGGTAGTTAAGGCTACTATCGTGCTTGCAAAGGGCTACACTGCTTCTCCTGAGCTTGCCAAGGAGCTTCAGAACTATGTTAAGCAATCAACTGCGCCTTACAAGTATCCTAGAATAGTTGAGTTCGTGGACGAGCTGCCTAAGACTATCAGCGGTAAGATACGCCGTGTTGAGATAAGAGAGAATGACAGCAAGAAGAATAGCTGATTTTAAGACTTAGATATGGTGATATGTGGGACGTCGCATTTCTGTGAAACAGGAATTGCGCTGTTTCCTACATCTAGGTGATGTAAAAAAATATAGCACAGCTCTTTTTAATGAGGGCTGTGCTTTTTTATTGGATAAAGATGTGGCATATGGTTTGTTGCTTCGACGGGCGAACAGTGTTCGCCCCTACGAAATGTTATATTTTTTTGTAAAAGTATTGACAAATATTTGGCTTTATGGTATTATATAATATTACCATGACATATGGGGAATTATAGAGAATCGGGAGATGTGCTTTTTATGAAGAATGGTATGAAGAAAACGGCGGCTGTTGTTATGGCGGCAATGCTTATGGGCACGGGGGCTGTTGTACCTGCGGCGGAGGATATGGGGATATTCTCACAGACGGCTATCGTTGCGGAAGCGGCGAGTGTTGGCAAGGTAACGGGGCTTAAATCTAAGACGCTTTCAAACAGTGAGATACAGCTCAACTGGAGCAAGGTAAAGGGTGCGAGCGGTTACACTGTTTATATGCGAAAAAACGGCAAGTATAACAAGCTTGGGGATTGCAAGGGTACGAGCTACACAGTTAAGAAGCTGCCTAATGCAACGAGAGAAAATTTTAAAGTAAGGGCATACAAGACTGTAAAGGGCAAGAAAGTTTACGGAGAATATTCTGCAAACTGGAACACGGCGACCAATCCGCAGGCTTGCAAGGGGCTAAAGGTAAGCAGTGTTGGCACTGACAGCGTTAAGCTTTCTTGGACGAAGATAGGCTGTACAAATTACCGCATTTATCAGAACATAAAAGGCAAATGGAAAGAGATAGGCAAGACCACAGGGACAAGCTACACTGTGAAGAAGCTTGCGCCTGCGACAAAGTATCAGTTCAAGATAAGGGCTTGCAAGCAGGACGACAAAAAGACGAATAATAATCACTATGGCAAGTATTCGGGTGTCGTGACGGCGACAACTAAGAAAAGTGATAAGATAACACAGGCTGATATTGATGCGATGAAGAAAGAATTGCAGGAATATTCAAACAGCAAGGCTGAATATGTAAATACTCATTACACAGAGTTTTGGAAATATGGGAAAGATTACAACACACTTGATGAATACTATTCAATGAGTATAAAAAGCAAAAGCCCTTCGATTTCAAGCTATGACGGTGTAGATACAATAAATTTTACAGAGGGTCAGTCTATGCTTAAAGAATTTAAAGAGCTTTACAAAGATTATATAAATTATGAGTATGAGAAGCGAAATGATGTTTATTATGTGGTCTATGTAGAAGCTTGTCCTAATGGTCTTGACGTAAACCCTAACCCTTGTTGGGCTGTGTATCTCCTTTACTAATAACGGACACATATAACACGATTTCATTCAAATGTGTTGACTTTTGCGCATTTCAGGTGTATAATAAAACTGAAAATAGATAAGAAAATGTACAATGCTCTTATGGGTGTTGTGCATTTTTTGTATCATATGGTTATCCTAATTGAGAGGTGAATGTTTTGCAGGCGGTTTATGAATATCCTCCGAAGTTGTCAAGGGCGGAGAGGCAGGTCAAGGCGGCACATGATATCGAAGAACACAGGAAAATGCAGAGGAATATGTATAAGAATATCCTGCTTGGGGTCGTTATCATCATAATTGGTGCGGTGTTTGCAAGTGCGGTCTTTGCAAAGGTCCTGCTTATACTGCTGGGGGCTTGCAATTGTTCTGTGGGCGGGCTTATGTACTGGTATTACTCGCTTTCACGGGACGCTGATGTTTACACGAGGATATATGAGGATCACATTGAACACTCTCAACGCATGGGGCTTTCTAAAAGCTATCTGCACATATGCCTTTACTATGAGGAAGTAGAGAAGTCTTATCAGACAAACAAGGGCAGACTCGTTTGCGTGCTGAAAAATGTGGAGAAGTCAAGCTTTGTGGTAAAGGACAAAGAGGGCAGAGAGAGGGTTTTTGTGCCTGAGGACGGTATGCTGGCTCTCAGCTTTCAGGATACTAAGGGAAAGCTTGTGCTTATAGATGATTTTTATGAGAAGATAGGCTATCCCCACAAGGAATACAACAAGATAGAGGACGAGGAGGATGATTATTACTCCGAGGAGGATATGAAGTGGGATAAGCTTCATAAGCATGGATTGTAGTTGTAAACTTTTTGTTAAACCCTTGAAATGTGGTGCGGAATGTGATAACATATTATTATATCAATACACTTAAAACACTATGACCGAGAGAGTAGTTTTGCTAAGGGTCTTCAGAGAGAAGCTGCGGCGTGTATGCGTTTTCTGAAAGCGGCTTTATATCCTGACAAAATGAAGTTCACTTGCGAGTGGTCATGCCGAATGAGAGTAATCTTTAGTAAGCGTGAACGTGTGTCTGCGTTAAGGACGGGAGAGTGTTGGCTCTTTACTGATAGGTGGTATAAACAAGAATTTCAAAGTCTTGTCCTGTTTAGTCGGGGCAGGGCTTATTTTTATAGGAGGATAAGTAATGAAAGAACAGTTGAAAAGCATTGACGAGCGTGCGAAAGAAGAACTTTCACATATTGATGACGCCAAGCTGCTGGAGGATTTCAGAGTAAGATTTCTTGGCAAAAAGGGAGAGATAACTTCCATACTTAAGCAAATGGGTAAGCTTTCCGCAGAGGAAAGACCTGTTATCGGTCAGCTTGCAAACAAGGTAAGAGCTGATATCGAGAATGCTCTCAATAAGCGTAAGGAAGAACTTAAAAGCAAAATGGAGCAGGTAAGGCTTACAGAGGAAGCTATAGACGTTACGCTTCCGGGCAAGAAAACAAGAATAGGCAGACCTCACCCTCTGAACGCTACTCTTGAAGAGGTAGAGGAAGTGTTCCTTGGCATGGGCTTTGACATCGTTGACGGTCCAGAGGTTGAAACAGACCATTATTGCTTCGAGGCACTGAATATGCCTAAATCTCACCCTGCAAGAGATACGCAGGATACATTCTACATCAATGAGAACGTTGTTCTTAGAACACAGACTTCTTCCGTTCAGATAAGAACTATGGAAAAGAGAAAGCCGCCTATAAGAATCATTTCACCGGGCAGAGTTTATCGTTCTGACACAGTGGACGCTACACATTCACCGCTGTTCCACCAGATAGAGGGTCTTGTTGTTGACAAGGGCATCACTATGGCTGACCTTAAGGGTACGCTGGAGCTTCTTATGAAGCGTCTTTACAGCGAGGATACTCAGATAAGACTTCGTCCGCACCATTTCCCATACACAGAGCCTTCTGCTGAGGTCGATCTTATGTGCTTCAACTGTCACGGCGAGGGCTGTTCAATGTGCAAGCAGGATGGCTGGGTAGAGCTTCTCGGCGCAGGTATGATACACCCTAAGGTGCTTAAAGATTGTGGCATTGACCCTGAGGTTTACAGCGGATTTGCATTTGGTATCGGTCTTGAAAGAATAACAATGGGCAGATACAACATCAACGATATGCGTCTGCTTTATGAGAACGATATGAGATTCTTAGAGCAGTTCTGATGAACGATGTTATAATGCAGAGCAGGCTTTACAGAAAGCTTGTGCCGTCAAAGGCTAAGCTTGTAACGTCGGCGGCTATCAGCACACTTATGGCGCTGATAGTAGGCGTTGGCGGTGGGTTATCGGTCATGCTTGTAAAAGAACAGCAGAGTGCATGGGATATGCTCATGCTATGTGGGTTTCTGATGATTTTTCTGGGTATCCTGCTTTTTATCGGAATAAGAGGATTTAAAAGGCAGGTAAAACAATACAGAGGGAACTTTGCAAGGCTGGAGCAATTTGACGCTCAGGATATGCTGGCTTTGGAAAGCGAGATAGAGGGAAGCGAGTTCAAATACAAGACCTTTTATCTACTTGACAGATATATGTATGTGCCTAAGGCTAAACTGCTTATAAAATATACGGATATTAGAGAGTTCAAGACCATAGTTCACAGCACGAATGGTGTCAATGACAGCATGAAAGCTGAGATAACTGATAATTTCGGGATAAAATATACTGTGAACATAAAGCAGTGGAAGGATTTCTATATTTATAGACCGTTGTTTTTAAAGGACTTGGACGAGAAGATACAAAACTGCGGTAAATGATAAGATTACGGAGGAATAATAAATGGATTTGTCAATGAAATGGCTTGCAGACTATGTAGACTGCGATATGCCGATAAAGGATTTTGTTTCCGCTCTGACGCTTTCAGGCTCAAAGGTAGAGTGCTTTGAGCAGGAGGGCAAAGATATTTCTAACGTTGTTGTGGGCAAGGTAGTTTCTATGGAGCGTCACCCTGACTCTGACCATATGTTCATCACTCAGGTAGATGTTGGAG
>OJME01001041.1_pt1 | contig 23639 bp, 18 predicted proteins | sample 1597151 | NCBI WGS metagenome assembly OJME01 (sample SAMEA2452118, study PRJEB22498) | human gut metagenome | biome: human feces; feature: human gut; material: feces | place: Australia | collected 2012
TCTGGTAATACTTCTTCCTCTTCTTGGTCTTGACCGAAGTCTTTATCTATATCTGGTTCTGGTAACACTTCTTCCTCTTCTTGGTCTTGACCGAAGTCTTTATCTATGTCTGGCTCTGGTAATACTTCTTCTGTATCTGGTTCTGGAACTTTTTCAAAGTCACCTTCTATCGATAAATTTAATTTTACAGAATATGTCTTTTGAGTTTCTATTTCAGCCCCAATTAAATTTTGAAATGGTTGATCTGGCTTTGGCTTTACTCCACCATGTGAATATTTATAAAATACTATTTTTACCTTTTGATATTTATAAGTAATATTTAATTCTAAATTTTCTTGTGGTTTACTTGTACTTTCAAGATAAAACTCTTGTCCTACTTTTATAGAATCTTTTATTATTTTATTTGTCTTAAAATCTTTTATTACCATATCATTTGGTAAGTTGTCTATGTTGAATGTACCCTTACTTCCTTGTGCATATAATTTTGGTGTTTTATATACTCCTTTTTCTTGTTTAAAGCTGAAATCTCCAATTAATTTAAGTTCGCCTTGTTCAAATTTGTTTACTTTAGAAAGCTCTAATAATTCATCATAATATAAATACTTTCCTTCATTCATATTAAATGGGGAATCATCTCCTGAACAAATTGCCCATATTAGCTGTTGTGTTATATATCTTGCCTCATCTGCAGTAATATTGTACTTAGATATTAAATTTGATATATCATTAGGATATCCATATGCTAAAATTGTTGCTATTCTCTCTTTCATCTCCTTACCATAGATATCCATAAGTTCATCATTTGAATCTAAATAACTTTCTGTTTTTGTATAATATGTTTTATTACTTGAATCCTCATAAGAACTCCCTGGTTGATTATATGGATGATTATAACAATAAACTACCTTCTCCTCATCCCCTTCTTTTACATAAAAAGCTGTACCTTGTGTTGTAGATTTGCTATATGCCCAATAAGTTGTATCTTCTGTTTGTGCATATATGCTATGAGCAGTATTCATAAAGCAAATAGCCAATGCTATTGCCATACTCATAACTTTTTTTAGAATATTTCTCATATTATTCCTCCTGTTATATTCCTATTTTAGCTTTTTCATTATACTTTAAATATTCTAAATTTTTCATAATGATGACAAAATGCACTTTTATCCTACCAAACAACATTATAATCATTTAATAAATTCATCTATATCTGATAATTCTAACTTTACCTTGTAATTGTCTATCTCGTGTACATATACTTCTTCATTTTGTATATAAATATTTGGCAATAATATAGTAATAATTTTTCCTGACTCTATTTCATCTTTAATATTTATATATCCTTTATGAATATCTATTATTGATTTTACTATAAGCAATCCTAAATTACTGCCTTTGCCTATTTCTATTAGTGATTTATTTAAACCTTTATATTTTTCAAAAATGCTATCTTCATTCTCTACTTGAATTTCTTTTCCTTTATATTTAATTTTTATTTTTATATATATTTTATTCATAGATATATCAACACATATATGTGAATCTGATTCTAAAAATTTAATTGCATTTGATAATAAATTAATAAATACCCTTTCAATCATATTCGCATCACATTTAATAATATATTCTTCCCCCTTTGTATTAAATTCTATTTTTATATGTTTTTGTTTAATAAAATCTAAAACAGCTAGCATTGTATCCTCAAAAATTGATATTATATTATAATTTTTAAAATTAGGATTTATAACTCCTATTTCAAATTCAATTAAACTTGTAATATTATTTAAAACCTTTATCATTTTTAAACAGTTTTGGTTCAATAAAAAATTATATTTTTTATATGTATCTCCAAAATTTATTTCATTATTTTCAACCAACTTATCTAGTAATTGTATGGATGAGTAAAGAAAGTTTAATTGTGTGTTTAATTCATATGATGTCTCTATAAAAAAATTTAATTCTTCATTTGTGTATGTATCTAATTCTATCACTGTTTTATCTTCATAATTTCCATTCATTTTATTGTCCCCTTTTTAAATTTATTCTCTAATTCTAAATTTTTGTTTTATACATAGATCTTTAAATAAAAATACGTATGTATATATTTATTACATAGTACAATTTTTTATATTTATACAAAAGAAATCCCAAACAGTCGTTTAAATGATACAAACAACAATATTAAAATAAAAATACTTCCGCTTAAAATATCCTTATTTTAAGCGGAAGTATTTTTATACTATAGGTATTTTTATTAAAAATTTAAATTCCTTTTTTTCTACTTTTATAAGAGTCATACCGTTAAATTTATCTACTATAAATTTTATACTATCGACTCCTATTCCATGTAGTTTTTTATTATTTTTTGTTGTTACTAATTTACTATTTTTAAATTTTATATTTCCATCAAATGAGTTACTTTGATATATTATTAAAACATTATCTTTTATATAGCTTTTAAAAGTTATATATTTTTTTTCATTATTTTCTTGTTTTATGCATGCCTCAAACGCATTACTAGCTAAATTATTAAATATACTTATTAAATCTAATTCTGTCAATTTAGAATTATTTGGTATATAACAATCACTATTGAAATTAATATTATATTCATCACACTTACTTTTTAATCTATTTAATAACGAATTAACAATTAAATTATTTGAAAAAAGTTTATTATTTGTAGTTACTTCTTCTACTCTTTCATAATATTGATTTATAATATTTTTAGCTTGTTCTATATCACCTGTATCAATCAGATCATTAACACTCAGAAGCGTTTTTCTAAAATCATGATTGTATATTCTCAACATTTCTGAATATTTCTCTATTTTCTTATTTACCTTTTCATTTTCTTCTACACTTATTAGTGTAGTTTTATATAATACTTCTTCTTCAATCCAATTAATAATTTTCTCCTTTATATTAAATATACAAGCATAGCAAAGTAGAATACAAATTCTATTTATTATAATTATAATTAAAATAGCTCTTTCATTGCCTAAATAATAATATCCTCGATTTGAATTTAATAATACAATAATCATCCCAAAAATTATAAGATCTGCTACTCTCATTTTTTTTTCATTAATCAATATTTTTTTTATCATTTCTTTATTGCATACTTTTTTAAATATTACAATTATTAATATCATTATCAAACGTACTATTGCAAATGATAAAACATATATTTTAAAACATTGTATTGTTTCATACATACTTTTTCCAGAGAAAAAACTAAAAATGCATAAAGTTATATCTCTAAATATAATCAAGAAAAATATTTGTGTTATTATAATTACATAAATTACTCCTAAGGATTCTTCAAATATTTTTTTTAATCCCATCATATACACAAAAAATAAAATTACATACATTAAAGGAAGATATGTTTTTTTACAAATTAAAATAATTGATATAAAAGATAAAACCATAGGAAATACTTTGATTAAAGTGCCATTTTTTACATTTAATATTCCCTTTGTATAATTAATTAGCACATAATTAAATATATATATTAATAAAAAGGTTATTAAAATTATAATTTTTATGCTTATATTTACTCCCCCCTTGTATAATGTAGTTTAGACTCTTGCAAATTAAATAATTTGTTGAATTTACAAGAATAAGCAAAATCTATATCCAAGAGATTCCCCCACTTATAATATAATTTAGTTACCAACAAAAACAAAAATAAGGTGGAAAGCTCTATGATAGCTTAAAAAAATCAATCAACTTTTAATAATTTTTCATTATTGTACTCTAAGGCTACGCCTAGTTTTTTTAATTTTTTTGAAGAACATATTCAACTTAAAAATATTATTCCAAAATCAGTTAAGCAAAAATATTATTCAACCGTAGGTTCAAAAAGAAAATATTCTTTAACTTCTATGATTAAATTCTTTATATTAAAAAACATCTTTACTATTCAAACATTCTCTACTCTTTTAAGATTCTTATATATTTCTAAAGAATTAAGAGATTTTTGTGGATTTGAGGTCTATGTTAAGGAAAATAACCCTAAATTTTATTCTAATTTGATTAGAATAAGTAAAAAATTTGGGAAATCAAATAAAATTGAAAATTTTAATCCTGAAAAATATGCTCAATCTCAATTTCCTAAATATGCTTCTTCAAATCCTGAAATCCATTTATCTTATCTCAATTCACACTTTGGATTTTTTGTTAAAAGCAATATTGTAACAGATGGTTTAGGAATTATACGTCATATTGATTTTTATGATGAAGAAATGGATTTTTCACTTAATCCAAATTCAGCCAAATATAAATATGATTCAAAAACTCTAATCCCTGTATTGGAAAATTATTTTTCTTTACATCCAGAGTATAAATATAAATATTTCCTTGGTGATACAGGCTTTGATTCTTCTGATAATTATGAATATCTAATCGAAGATAGAAATATGATTCCTATAATTCCTTTAAACCCAAGAAATCGAAGCAATTTACCTAAACCAAACTTTACTACCGAAGGGATTCCAACTTGCCCTAATGATCCTAAACTAGAAATGAAGTTTGATGGTATCACTAGATAAAAAGGACGTTTAGATCGTATAAAGTATATTTGCCCTAAATCACAAAAATGTAGAGTTAATGGCCGTACGGCCTATATATTAAGTTGTGATACACCTTGCACTCAATCTAAATGTGGACGAATTGTTCAAATTTGTATAAATAGTAATTATAGATTGAATACTCCTTTGCCTAGAAATACTAATTCTATGAAGACAAATATTTTATTTGCAGCAATTACACAACTTATCACCGTTATTTTAGCTTATAAATCAAATGATTTTTCAAAAATAAAATCAATCAAATCTTTAATTGGATAATCTAAAAAAATTACTATTTTAGTAGTTTTATTTTTGCTGCGCAAATTTAAAATTATTAAAAGTTCATTGATACTTATTCTTATAAATTTGTAAAACTATAAATTAATTCCGCAATACTCTAATAATGTAGTTGTAATATTTAATAGAAAATTTTCAAATAATCTACCGAACATTCATAACTTTTCTCAAATATAATTCTATTTAAAATTCTATCGGATCTTAAGTTATTTCTTAATTTATTTTCTATTAAATACTCAATCCCAAAATGGGTCTAGTACTAGTAAATATAGTATAATCTTTACTGAATAGAAGATAGATGTATCTCCCATGGGAAATCTTAGCGAGTTATACCCGAAATATAGCGTATCATTCCATCAGTAAATGAATCTGGTAAATTCAAAGGTAGTAATAATCATATATCAAAACGTAGTACACACGTAAGCCGAAAGACCTTATATGCTGTCATATTAGCATGTATTAATAAAAAACACAATGGACAGTCTATTAACACTCTTCTATTTAATTACTATAAAAACAATATGAATGGTATTTTAAATCATTAAATCTTTAAATTCATTTTCTAAAATCAAATTTCTAAAATCCTTCAAATACTTTCTTCCAATTGATAGCACTATATTATTTTTAAGTTTACACTCTTGAGAGTTAAATGACTCTACATACTTAATATTAACTACATAGGATTTATGAATCTGTACAAATCCAAATTCTTTAATTCTTAAATATATATCATTTAAACTATTATTTATGTGGTCTGTATCACTATTTAGTTTATGTAGTATCACTTTTTTATTGAAACTCTCAATATAAATAATTTTATCAAAATTAATTATTTTATATTGAGTTTTAGTGGAAATAATTATTTTTTTATTGGCTTCTTCTGTTGTACGCCTTGCAGCTTTTAATATTACATCCTCAAACTTGTAATTATCTTTTTTTAATATATAGTTTAATGGCTCTACTTCAAAAGAATCTATGGCATATTCTTTGCTTGTTGTTAAAAAGATTATTATTCCATTATATCCATTACTCCTCAATATTTTTGCTACTTCAATACCACTAATTTTTTTCATCAAGATATCGATAATTATAATACTAAATTTATTATAATTTCCATCTAGTTCAAATAATAAATTTTCACCACTTGTAAATTTTTCTATATTAAACTCAAAATTATTTTTATTTAATACCTTATTTATTACCATAGAATAATAATCTATTATTTTCATATCATCATCACATAAACAAATATTTAACATCGATAACACTCCTTAAAATAAATTCATATAAAATATTAGTTATATCTTGAATATTCTAATTTTGAAAATTATTCATATAATTATACTGTATTTTTTTGTATTTTTCTACAATATTTTACCCTTGTTAACATTTGTTACCATTTAAAATTTAATTACTAATTTAATTTAATTTAATATTTTATTCTTGATAGTATTTTATAAAAAAATATCTTTAAAAATTTAAAACTTATAATAAAAGGGACTATCATAAAATTTATTATGACAATCCCTTTTATATATTAAATTATTTAAAAATAATAATATTTAATATTAATTATTACGAAGTTATTTTATTTTAGCTTCGATGCTTTCTAATCTTTCTAATACTGATTTAAGCATTTCTTCATACTTTTCTTTTTTAGCTTTTTCTTCGTTAACTAATTTTTCTGGAGCCTTAGCTAAGAAGCCTTGGTTAGATAATTTTCCGTTAACTCTTTTTATTTCGCTTTCTATTTTAGCTTTTTCTTTGTTTAATCTATCTAATTCCTTGCTGAAGTCTACTAATTCATCAAGTGGTATGAATATTTTAGCGCCTTCTATAACAACACTTACAGCATCTTCTGGTACATCTTCTTCAGTCATTTGTATTTGAACTTCTGAAGCAGATGCTAATGTTACAAAGTAATCTTTACCAGCTTCTATAGCAGGTAATTTTTCTTCAGTTGGTATTATTATAACTTTAGCTTTCTTTGATGGTGGAACATCCATTTCAGCTCTTGCATTTCTTATATTTCTTATACCGTCCATAGCAAGTTCCATCATAGCCTCATCTTGTGCCATGTTGTCTTCTTCTTTGTAGTGTGGCCATTCAGAAACCATTATGCTTCCTTCTACTGTTGGTAGACAAGAGTAGATTTCTTCTGTTATGAATGGCATGTATGGATGTAATAATTTAAGTATTTTTTCTAATACGTAAGTTAATACATATAAAGCAGTTTGTTTAGCTTCTTTGTCTTCACCGTATAATCTTGGTTTAACTATTTCTATATACCAGTCACAGAATTCAGACCAAGCGAAGTCTTCAACTTTTGTTGCTGCTATACCTAAATCGAATTTATCCATGTTTTCTGTAACTTCTTTAGCTACTCTATTAGCTCTAGATATTATCCATTTATCTGCTAATGTGAAGTTAGCTTCTACAGATTCTCTTGTTACTCCGTTCATTATTTCATCATCTATATTCATGAATATGAATCTTGATGCATTCCATAATTTATTTGCGAAGTTTCTTGATGCTTCAACTCTTTCAAAATAGAATCTCATGTCATTTCCTGGAGAGTTTCCTGTTATTAACATGAATCTTAATGCATCTGCACCGTATTCATCTATTACTTCTAATGGATTTATACCATTTCCAAGAGATTTACTCATTTTTCTACCTTGAGAGTCTCTAACTAATCCGTGGATTAAAACGTGTTCGAATGGAGTTTCATTCATGCAGAACATACCTGCAAATGCCATTCTTACAACCCAGAAGAATATTATATCGTATCCTGTAACAAGTACGTTAGTTGGATAGTAGTATTCTAATTCTTCAGTGTTATGTGGCCAACCTAATGTTGAGAATGGCCATAAAGCAGATGAGAACCAAGTATCTAGTACGTCTTCATCTTGTTTGAATTCAGTGCATCCACATTTTTCACATTTGTGTGGAGCTTCTTTAGCAACAACTACTTCTCCACATTCTTGACAGTAGTATGCTGGTATTTGGTGACCCCACCATAACTGTCTAGATATACACCAGTCTCTGATGTTTTCTAACCATTGTAGGTAAGTTCCTGTTCCATATCTTTCCGGAACGAATTTTAATTCTTCATTTTTTAATATATCTATAGCAGGTTTTGCTAATTCATCCATTTTAACGAACCATTGTTCAGATAATCTTGGTTCAACTACTGTGTGACATCTGTAGCAAGTACCAACAGCATGTGGATGAGGAACTATTTTGATTAAGAATCCTTCTTCTTCTAAATCTTTTATAAGTTCTTTTCTACATTCGTATCTGTCCATTCCTGCGTATTTTCCGCAAAGATCGTTCATAGAACCGTCTTCGTTCATTACGTTGATTTGCTCTAAGTTGTGTCTTTGACCAACACCGAAGTCGTTAGGGTCATGAGCTGGAGTCATTTTAACAACACCAGTTCCGAATTCCATATCAACATAATCGTCAGCAACTATTGGAAGTTCTCTTCCTACTATTGGAAGTATTGCAACTTTACCAACTATATCTTTGTATCTTTCATCATTTGGGTTAACAGCTATACCAGTATCTCCTAACATTGTTTCAGGTCTAGTAGTAGCTACTTCTAAATATTGATCGCTATCTTTTAGATAGTATTTAACATGATAGAAGTTACCGTCTTTTTCTTCGTGTTCTACTTCTGCATCTGATAAAGTAGTTTTACAGTCTGGACACCAGTTGATTATTCTGTTTCCTCTATATATATGACCTTTTTCATATAATTTTACGAAGAACTCTGTAACAGCTTCGTTACAACCTTGGTCCATTGTGAATCTTTCTCTATCCCAGTCACAAGAAGAACCTAATTGTTTCATTTGGTCAACTATAACTCTACCGTACTCATCTTTCCAATCCATAGCTCTTTTTAGGAATTCTTCTCTTCCTAATTCATATTTAGATTTTCCTTCTTCTTTTCTTATTTTTTCAACAACTTTAACTTCAGTTGCTATAGAAGCATGGTCAGTTCCTGGTTGCCATAATGCTTCATATCCATCCATACGTTTCCATCTTATAAGAACATCTTGTAAAGTATGGTCAAGTGCATGCCCCATATGAAGTTGTCCTGTTATATTTGGTGGTGGTAAAACTATACAGAATGGTTTTTTATCTGGATTTGGACTTGATTTGAAATAACCTTTATCCATCCACTCTTGATATAATCTTTGTTCAAAGTCTTTTGGATTATAAGTTTTTGATAAATTTGCTTTAGTCATCTTTTCCTCCTTAAAATTTTATATTAAAGTTCTTTCAACCCTTGTTTGCTTAGCTTGGTGTCATAATTATTATTAATTAAACCTATATTTAAAACTATTTAAAGTTTAAGTTAATAAATAAGATGATTTTAAATAAAAAAGAGCCTTTCATCCCATCTAAGGACGAAAAGCTCGCGTTACCACCTTAATTTTAAGATATATTGTATTAAAATTATATCTTAACTCTCAATAGATTTAACGATTCTCACCGTCTAAACTTACTACTATTTCAGTTTAGCAACTCCAAAGCTACTTTCCATAAATCTTATCTAAAAAAATCTTTCAGCAATTGATTTTCCTCTCTGTTAGCAGTATTTACGTACTCCTCTTTTTCTCAGTCTTTTTATTTATTAATTAATTTTTATTATATCTAATATACTTTATTATTGTCAATCTACTTTTTTTTATACATTGAATTTATACTAAACTAACCCTTGTGCCATCATAGCATCAGCGACTTTTAAAAATCCTGCTATATTTGCCCCAACAACATAATTTCCTTCGAAACCATATTGTTTTGCAGCATCTCTTGAATCTTTGAATATATTTACCATTATATCGTGTAATTTTTTATCAACTTCTTCAAATGTCCAAGCCAATCTCATACTATTTTGAGACATTTCTAATGCTGAAGTGGCAACCCCACCTGCATTAGCCGCTTTTGCTGGTGCTAATAATACACCTTTTTCTAAGAAATATTCAACAGCTTCGTTAGTACAAGGCATATTAGCTCCTTCTCCAACTGCAAAAGTTCCATTTTCAACGATTTTCTTTGCATCATCTAAATTTATATCATTTTGAGTTGCACATGGTAACACCACATCTGCTTTAATATTCCATATACCTTTTCCTTCAAAATATTTAGCACATGGTCTTCTATCTACATACTCTTTTATTCTTTTTCTTTCAACTTCTTTTATTTGCTGTATTAATGCTACATCTATACCTTCTTCATCAACTATGTACCCATTTGAATCACTCATAGCAACTACTTTTGCTCCTAATGATTGAGCTTTTTGAACCGCATATATCGCAACATTTCCTGATCCTGATACAACAACTCTTTTCCCTTCTATAGTTTTTCCTGCTTCTTTTAACATTTCCTCAACAAAATATACTAATCCATATCCTGTTGCTTCAGTTCTTGCTAGAGAACCTCCAAAAGTTAGACCTTTCCCTGTTAAAACACCTTGATTATTTGCATTTCTTATTCTCTTATATTGACCATATAAATAACCAATTTCTCTTCCTCCAACACCTATATCTCCTGCTGGAACATCTGTGTCTGGTCCTATATGTCTATATAACTCTGTCATAAAACTTTGGCAGAATCTCATTATCTCCCTGTCTGATTTTCCTTTTGGGTCAAAGTCTGAACCACCTTTACCTCCACCTATTGGAAGACCTGTTAATGAGTTTTTAAATATTTGTTCAAATCCTAAGAATTTGATAATACTTAAGTTTACTGATGGATGGAATCTTAGTCCACCTTTATACGGTCCTATTGCAGAATTAAATTGAACTCTGAAACCTCTATTTATTTGTATTTCACCTTTGTCATCTATCCATGGTACTCTAAACATTATTTGTCTTTCTGGTTCTACTAAACGTTCTAATATTTTCTCATCTACATATGCTGGATTTTTTTCTAGTACAGGAATTAATGAAGTAAATACTTCTTCAACTGTTTGATGGAATTCTTCTTGACCTGGATTCTTTACTTTTACATCTGCTATAACTTTTTCTACGATTTCTTTTACATTATTTATCATTTTTATTCTCCTATTGCCCTTTTGATTAGTCTTTTTATTATTTATACATTATACATATTTAATATAAAAATTACAGTATATTGCGAAAATTTTTACATATTTTTTTATTTTTATGTTTAAAGATTATTATATTCCCAAAAAAAAGAGCCATAGAATAAACTTTAATTTATCCTATAACTCCTCTTTTTACTCAAATTTCATTTATATTAAAAAATAACTTAAAAGTGGGTTATGTTACTAAACTATTCCTTGTGCCATCATAGCATCAGCAACTTTTATAAATCCTGCTATGTTAGCTCCTACTAAATAATTTCCTTCAAATCCATATTCTTTAGCAGCATCTCTTGTATTTTTGAATATGTTAACCATTATTCCATGAAGTTTTTCATCAACTTCTTCAAATGACCAAGATAATCTCATACTATTTTGAGTCATTTCTAATGCTGAAGTTGCAACTCCACCTGCATTAGCTGCCTTAGATGGTGCTAATAATATTCCTTTTTCTAAGAAATATTGTTCAGCTTCGTTAGTACAAGGCATGTTTGCACCTTCACCAACTGCAAATGTTCCATTTTCAACGATTATTTTAGCATCGTTTAAATCTATTTCATTTTGAGTAGCACATGGTATAACTACATCTGCCTTAACTGTCCAGATTCCTTTATTTCCTTCAAAGTATTTAGCAGATGGTTTTCTAACTGCATACTCTTTTATTCTCTTTCTTTCGATTTCTTTTATTTGTTGTACTAATGGTAAATCTATTCCATCTTCATCAAATATATATCCAGAAGAATCACACATAGCAACTACTTTTGCACCTAATTCTTGTGCTTTTTTAACTGCATATATTGCAACGTTTCCTGCCCCTGATATAACTACAGTTTGACCATTTATAGTTTTACCTGCTTCTTTTAACATTTCTTCTACAAAGTAGATTATACCGAATCCAGTTGCTTGAGTTCTTGCTAAAGAACCACCATAAGTTAAACCTTTACCAGTTAAAACACCTTGGTCATTAGCATTTCTTATTCTCTTATATTGTCCGTATAGGTAACCGATTTCCCTACCGCCAACACCTATGTCTCCTGCTGGAACATCGACGTTTGGTCCGATATGTCTATATAATTCAGTCATAAAACTTTGACAGAATTTCATTATTTCATTATCTGATTTTCCTTTTGGATCAAAATCAGAACCACCTTTACCTCCACCTATTGGAAGTCCAGTTAATGAATTTTTAAATATTTGTTCAAATCCTAGGAATTTTATAATACTTAAGTTAACAGATGGATGGAATCTTAGTCCACCTTTGTATGGTCCTATTGCAGAGTTAAATTGTACTCTGAAACCTCTATTAACTTGTATTTCACCTTTATCATCTACCCAAGGTACTCTAAACATTATTTGTCTTTCTGGTTCTACTAAACGATCTAATATTTTTGCATCTACGTAAGCTGGATTTTTTTCTAATACAGGGATTAATGAAGTTAATACTTCCTCTATTGTTTGATGGAATTCACTTTGTCCTGGGTTTTTAACCTCAACATCTTTTATTACTTGCTCAACTATTTGTTTAACATTTTTTTCCATTAAATATTCACCTCTTGTATTTTTTATATATTCTTACTTTGATTAACCGTTAAAATATTTTTTATCTAAATATTTTTATATATATTAATTTGATATTTATATTGTACACCCATTGTTAATATTTTCGCAATACTTTTTTGTAAATTTTTCCATTTTTTATTTTTTTTGGGGTTAAACTTCTTTTTTAATTTGTATGACACCTATTATAGTTAATTTTATCGCCCTAATAATCCTAATAATAAGATTTCATATTTTTTATCTCATACAAATTTGTTAAAAAAACAATTAACAATCTTGTAGTTTTAATATTATATTTTTAATCAAAAAATAAGGCTTACATTTAAAGTTTTTAATGTAAGCCTTATTAAAACCGATATACTTATAAACTTATGCTCTTATCCTATCTCAACCATAGTTCCCTTTTTAGCATAAATTATTTTTTCACATATATTTGTTATATGATCTCCTATTCGTTCTAAGTAACGTCCTACAAATAGAAGTCTGACTCCTTGATTGATATTATCTTCTGGATTTCTGTGCATAGCTTTTAGAGAATCATCTCTTATTTGTAAATATAATCTATCTAATTCCTTGTCTCTCAATGCAATTTCATATGCCAATTCAGCATCTTCTTCTAAAAATGCATTATTTAAATCTTCAAGCATTTGTGAACACATATCAGACATTTTAGGTATATCTATTAATTCTTTTATGTATTCATCTTCTCCTATTGCAATAGTTTCTTTGCATATATTTACTGCATAGTCTCCTATTCTCTCTAGTTCTGTAGAAATATCAGATAATACACATATATATTTTAAGTCTTTTGTCATTGGGTGTTTTGATGCCATTAACTCTATACTTCTATCTCTTATGTACTCTCTAAGTAAGTCGATATCATCATCGCTTTCCATAATTTTTTCAGCTTGTTCTAAATTTTTATTAACCATGCTGTCAACAGATAATGTCACTGCATCTTGACACCTTTTTATCATTCCAGAAGTATACTCTTTTAAAGTTCCTATACTTAAAACTATATCTTCATTCGTCATAATAATACTAACTCCTTTGCTTTTAGATTAAAATTTTATTCAAAATAGATTTTTAATCTCTGCCAAGTAAATTTTTAGATTGCCTAATAATTAATCTATTAATATAATTATAACTTATAATTTTATATTTTTATAGCATATAGGAAATTATATTGACCTAATAAGTATATATCAATATAATTTCCTATAAAATCTATTTATAATTCTTTTTCTAATTCATCTACTAAATCAGCAAATACACTTAATGCCTCATCTACTGATTCTTTCTTTTCCATATCTACACCTGCAGCTCTTAATTGATTAAGTGGATAATCAGAACCACCGCTCTTTAAGAATTCTTTATATCTTGCAACAGCAGTTTCGCCTTCTTCAAGTATTTGTTTACTTAATGCACTTGCTGCTGAAAATCCTGTTGCATATTTATAAACATAGAAGTTTGAATAGAAATGAGGTATCCTAGCCCATTCAAGTCCTATTTGCTCATCGACAACGCAAGATTTTCCATAGTATTTTTCATTTAATTTATAATATATATTTGTGAATCCTTCTGCTGTTAATGGCTCTCCACCTTCAACAGTTTCGTGTACGATTTTTTCAAATTCTGCAAACATAGTTTGTCTATACACTGTTGTTCTAAATTGTTCTAAATAGTAATTTAGTAAGTATATTTTTTCTTCTTTAGAATTTGATTTTTTAAGTAAATAATTTATTAAAAGTAATTCATTTAATGTTGATGCAACTTCTGCAACAAATATCTTATATGATGAATATAAATAATCTTGTGTAGATTTAGAATAAGTACTGTGCATAGAATGTCCTAATTCATGAATTAATGTAAATAGTGAATTTAAGTCATCATGATAATTCATAAGTATATATGATTTTGAATCATAGCATCCCCATGAATAAGCCCCACCTTGTTTTCCTTCATTTTCGTATACATCTATCCACCCATTTTCAAATGCATCTTTTATATGAGATAAATATTCTTCTCCCATTGGTTTTAAAGCTTCTAATATTATTTCTTTTGCTTCTTCATATGTAATTTTCATATCAAAATCACCTGTTAAAGGAACATATAAATCATACATATGAATTTCATCTAGTCCTAAAAATTTCTTTTTAAGATCTATATATTTATCTAATGCAGGTATATTTTCGCTTACTGATTTAATTAAGTTTTCATATACATCTACACTTATATCATCATTAAATAAAGAACCTTGTAATGCACTTTCATATTTTCTCATTTTAGCATAGAAAATTTCTGATTTTACACCACCATAAAGAGTTGATGCAAATGTATTTCTATATTGTTCATAAACTGAGTATAATCCTTCGAATGCATCTTTTCTAACTCTTCTATCTTTACTTTTTAAAAATAATGAGAAATTAGCATGAGTTAATTTTACTTTTTTGCCTTCTTCATCTTCTATTTCTGGGAATTGCATATCTGCATAAGACATCATATCGTATACGTTTTCTGGTATAGCAGTTAAATCTGATGCTGCTGCTAAAATTTCTTCTTCTCTTTCACTTAAAGTATGAGGTTTAACTCTTAATATTTCATCTACATATTTTTTATAGAAAGATAATTTTTCATCTTGTAAATACTCATTTAATTTAGCTTCATCCATACTTATTATTTCAGGTACCATATATGATGTTGCCATTGATAATTCAGTTGATAGCATGTCTATTTTAGTTGCTTTTCCTTGATTATCATTTATTCGAGTATCTTCATGGCTTTTCATATGTGTATATACATATAGTTTTTCTAGTATTCTGCCCGCATCTTCTGAAGTATGTAATGCTTCATATAAATTAGATTTTGATTCTGCTAATTTTCCCTTATAACTAGCTAGTTTATCTATTAATTCTTTTACTTTGTCTATGTCTTTATTTAAATCTGATTCACTAGGATACATTTCATCAATTGTCCATTTATATTGATTTTCTATCTTTTGTCTTTCCATATTTCGTCTCCTTTCGAATTTTATATGATACATTTATATTTTACCTAATTTACCATATTTCAATCCATGTTTTTCTAAATTATATATTTATTATAATAATATAATATTTCCCAAAAGTTAATTTTTATATTTCTATTTATCATAAAAATACAAGTCTAAAACCCCATCAACATCTCTTATTCTTCTTTCTATCTCTTTTATTAAAATCCTTCTATCATAACTAATACTATATTTTGCAGTCCAAATTTGTCCTCCTTTACTATTTACATCAAAGTTTTTTATACTTATCTTGCATTCTTTTAAAATAGCAAATGTTGTCGTAATTGCATCTAAGCTTGATATTGTAAGATATAAATTACATGATGATTTTTTGAAAAATAATTTATCTATTCTCTTAAGTGATAATAAAGTAATCATCTCTAAAACCCACGCTACAATTCCTAAAAGATACTGACCATATCCAATTGCAATCCCTATACATGCAGTCGCCCAAATTCCAGCAGCAGTAGTTAATCCTGTTATTCCACTAGAGTTTTTCAAAATAGCTCCTGCACCTATAAAACCTATTCCGGACAATACTTGTGCCGGTAATCTAGCTGGATCCATGTTGCTATATGAGCTATATGATATAAATAACTGTACAGCTGTAATAGATGTTATACAAGAACCAACAGCAACAAGTATATGGGTTCTAAATCCTGCAAACTGATTAGATTTTTCCCTTTCTAACCCTGTAAGCCCACCTATAATTAGGCTAATAAACAATCTTAAAATAATCTCTTTCTCGCTGATAAAATCTCCCCCTATTTCAAACTTAATATATTTTTATTTAAGTTATTATATTTTACGATTTCTTAAGATCTCCTATAAATCTACTATTCTAATTGTGTATGCTTTATTTTATTTATAAACCATATAGAAATTTACATATTTAAATATTTTTTATAAGAAATAAATAACCCACAGATTTGTGGGTTATTTACTCAAATATATATATTTATTTATTAAGATATCTATTTGTTTACTAGCTTCTGTTAATTCATCTTCAAATATCTCTGGATATTGTATATATGTATTTATTTGTTCCCTTACTTCTTCGATTTCTTTTTTAATCATTTCCAATTCATTATTTTCCATATTATCACCACTAACATTTAAATTATATTTTTATAAAGTTGTTTTAATAAAAGGACTTGTTAACTTCTGCATCTTAGGATAACAAAATCTAACTACTAAACCAACAAAGCAACCGGTAACCAATGATGTTACCAACATAAAAGGTAAATATGTTATTACTAATAAATTTTCCATTAAAACGCTTGCCACCAATAATTGACCTATATTATGACCTATTGCTCCTACGATGCTAATTCCTATTGTAGAAAATCCTTTAATTTTACTAACTATATACATTAAAATTAAACTTAGATATGCACCTCCTATACTAAAAAGCAAATACGTCATAGGACCAGCAAAAATAGATGATAAAATGACCCTAACTGTAACTATTATAAAAGTTTCTTTTAAACCGAAAATCAATAAAGCAATCAATGTTACAATATTAGTCAAGCCTAGTTTTGCCCCTGGAAAAAACACCATAAATGGATTGGGAATATAAGTTTCTAATATATATAAAACTAAACTATATCCAACCATTAATCCTAAAAAAACCATTTTCTTTGTTTTCATAAAATTATATCTCCATATTTATATATTAAACAAAAATATATTTTATTACTTGTCAAACTATACAAGTTTTTAATCAAAAATATTTCTCTATATACTATATATAATACAATATTTTGCGATAAATCTCCAGTTTTTGTCTATTTTTAACAAAAATTATAGAAAAAACTTAGATTTAAATTAATTATACATTTTTGGCAATGTATACCTGGTGTAAAAACTTGACTTTTTATCCTATAAAATTTACTATATTATTATAGTGATTTACTATGAAAATGAATTTCATTAGGAGGTATTAATGATGACTGTTTACGATTTAAAGGTAGGCCAAAAAGCTACTATTTATGATATAGCTGGTGATATACGTCTTGCAAAAAGATTATTTGCACTAGGATGTATAAATGGTACTGAAATATGCGTAAAAAAAATTGCTCCTTTCGGTGATCCTATAGTTATAAACTTTAGAGGGTTAAATTTAGCACTTAGAAAAAATGACGCTAAAAACATCACAATAAGATAGAGAGGTGAGCTATTTTGATTAACATTGCCTTATTTGGTAATCCAAATGTAGGAAAAACTACTGTATTTAACCTGCTTACTGGTTCTAATCAGTATGTAGGAAACTGGCCAGGAGTTACGATTGAAAAAAAGGAAGGTTATTTAAATGAAGATATTAAAATCGTCGATTTACCTGGTATTTATGCTATGGATACTTTCTCAAATGAAGAAAAGGTATCTAAATCTTTTCTAGAGAATGAAGATGTTGATGTTATATTAAACATTGTCGATGCATCAAATTTATCTAGAAACTTATATTTAACTACACAACTTATGAAGTATAATAAACCAATTATTTTACTTCTAAATATGCTTGATTTAGCAGAATCAAAAGGTATTCAAATTGATTATGATAAATTAGCAAACGAATTAGGAATACAAATTGTTCCTATTATCGCGAAAAAGAAAAGCGGTACTGAAAATCTAGAAGAGATTATCAGAAACTCTGTAAATTTAAAACCTAATTATATAGAAGATTTCGGTACAGAAAGCGAAACTTATGAAAAGATAGATTCTATTTTAGCAGACTGTACTATAGATGATTCTAAAAATAAAAAAAGTATTACTGACAAAATAGATAATTTTGTGCTAAATCCAATTTTAGCATATCCAATATTTATCGGAATTTTATTTTTACTATTTAGATTTACATTTGATTGGGTTGGTGGACCACTACAGGATTTATCTACTGAATTAATAGAAAATTATATTATTACTCCTGTAGATGGACTTTTAGCTAATTCTGCCCCATGGTTTAAATCATTAATAGTTGACGGTATATTAGGTTCTTTAGGTGGTACATTACCATTTTTCCCATTAATCTTTGTTTTATTCTTAGGGATTTCACTATTTGAAGATAGTGGATATATGTCTAGAGCTGCATTCCTTATGGATAAAATAATGAGTAAAGTTGGTTTATCAGGTAAAGCATTTATTCCAATGGTTATGGGAATGGGCTGTGCTTCACCTGCTATAATGGCGACTAGAACATTAGAAAGTGAAAAAGATAGAAAGATAACTGCTCTTATCTCTCCACTTATGACATGTGGTGCTAAATTACCTATTTACGCCTTATTCATAAAAATATTCTTCAAGGATAATGCTGCAATTATAACTACATCTCTATATATATTAGGTATTGTAGTTGCTATCTTAATAGCTTTAATTTTAAATAAAACTATATATAAAACAGAATTAGAACCATTCGTATTAGAACTTCCTGAATATAGGGTTCCAACACTTAATGCGCTTCTAAAAAATGCTTGGAATAAATCAAAAGGATTCTTATACAAAGTTGTAACGGTAATGTTCTTCATGTCTGTAATTATATGGGCAATGTCTTCATTCAACTTTGGAGGATTCACAGAAGATATAAACACAAGTTTCTTATCTTATTTAGGTAAGGCTATGGCACCTATTTTTGCTCCATTAGGGTTTAATGACTGGAGAATATCAGTAGCATTAATAACTGGTTTAGGCGCTAAAGAAGTTGTTGTAAATACTATTTTAATTTTATTTGGAAATAATGCTGCCATTGGCACTGTATTTACTTTTATAACAGCTTATACTTTTTTAGTTTTCTGTGCTTTATATACTCCATGTATAGCAACTTTAGCTACTATGAGAAAAGAATATGGAAATAAAATGATGTTTGCTTCTTTATTCTATCAATTCGGCTTAGCATGGATTGTAGGTTTCTCATTCAACTTTGTTGGTTCTTTAATAGCATTTGGTGAAACAGGGGTATCTGTAGGACAATTTGCATCTTTTGTAATTGTTATTATTTTTACCGTTATTTTACTAAATTACTATTCTAAAAACAATAAATCAAATTCTGCTCATTGTGATTGTTCTTCATGCAAATCAAAATGTAGCCAAGGATCTAAATAAATAGTAAGGCATATGCTAAATTAACAAGCATATGCCTTTTAAAAACTCATCATATAAAGTTATTTACAAAAAAAATTTAAAACGCTTAAACTACTATAAAGTACAAATCAATTTACACTACCATACTCCCTATTATTTTTTTATCATACACTTTAAATAAACCTGTTTTTTTGATTCTATCTTCAATAATCTCTTTGTCTGTAGTATAAAGTCCTAATTCTTTCATTCTATTAAAATACAATCCACCTGCAAATGTAAATCTTAATTTATCTCCATCTTGCTTATGCATTTCTATATTAGAATATTTTAACATATCCCCTATAGCTATACTCTCTGGAAGTTGTAAAAAATCAACCCCTGCACAGAATCTAGCTGCATTATGACCTGCTAAACTACCTGTGCAAATTGCTTCTGTATGACCTACATAAAATCCTGATTTTTCTCCACCTACAAACAAATTCGACATTCCCTGTGCTCTCATATAATTATCTCTTGGAGAAACAGCCATATATCTTATAGAGTTTCCTTTTCCTCCAGCGTAAGGATCTACAATCATAGCATTTTCACACCCAGGCACTTTTCTCAATTTTTCTAGATTGAAAAATGGAGTCATAAGTTTTGCATGCCCTGTATCTATTAAGATTACATTTTGAGCAAATTGAGGAAGTGCATATTGTTGGCAAACTTTTATATCTAATTTTTTTTCATCTCTTAAATATTCTGGTAAAAATATTTCAACATGACCATCTTTAGCTAATTTATCTTGAATTTCTTGACTTAAACTTGTTTTTAATATCTTCATTGAGCCACTAAATGCCCCAAAATCTCCATTTTTTCGCTTTCCTGTCATATCATCTATTCCACATCTAGATGTAATACTTACTCGACCTCCAAATGACGGACATCTTAGTACACACATAGCACAACCATTACCATATCGTTCGCAATTTCCCATTGGTCCTGTTGTTCCTGTAGTATCAACAAATGCATCACCATAGATAGTTTCACCATTCTCTAAAATTACTGCTTTTAATATATTATCTTCACATTCTACATTTACTACTCTACTTATTAATTTTACTTTTATATCCATATCTATTAGCATTCTCCTAACAACGGGCTCTACTTTTGTCACATTATATATAGTGGCATGGTTATGACCTGGAAAATCTATATTTGTATGAATGGCATACTTATCAGTTATATTAAAAAGCTCATTTGCTCCAAGGGCTATGGCTTCTTCACAAGCCGTATATCGTCCATTATTTCTCATTATTCCACCTACATTGCCAAGTCCTATTAATAAATCTGTTCTTTCTAACAAAACTACCTCACATCCTGCTTTTTTCGCACTTATAGATGCTGCACATCCAGCCCATCCGCCTCCTATAACAACTACTTTTGGCATAAAAATTCCCCCTTTCTATTCTATTTAATATGTGTTAAGTATTCTCTACTATCAATTTGTGCTTTACATGTCTTTACCTTTTTTCCATTTAGATCCACTATGCATGCTCCACAAATTCCCTCTCCACAACAAATCAAATTATTATTTGATATAGATAGTTTGATATTTTTATCAACACTATTTAATATATTCATAATTTGTCTACTAAATTCAACTGATGCAGCACAATATACAAAAGATATTTTTTTATCTTTTATATAATTAAATAAAAGCTGTTTATCTTTTTCTATATTAAAATAATTAATTTTAACGTTCATACTTTCTATTTTTTCTTTTATAATATCTAATAAGGTTCCGTTTACAAATACTTCAACATTGTTATTATTTCTTAAAAGCCTTCTAATTACATTGATAACATTCGCCTGAGATAAACCATTTATAACGATTAAACAGTTATCTTCCTTATTTGATTTGATTTCTTTAAGCCCAAATATTCCATTGTAATATGGTGATTTTACGTATACTTTATCATTATTTATTATAGGTTTTGTTTTCGCTCCTATCGCATGTATAATTACCTCTAGTATTCCTTCTTCTTCATTTATATCCATAACAGTTATAGGGGCATTAAATATATCGCTATTTTTATCTTTATCCTTTAAAAATACATATACTCCTGGTTCATATAAGTATTTTGCTATGTCTTTTGGTACTTTTATTTTAATTAAATATAAATTATCACCAATTTGTTCTGTACTTAGAATGTTACATAAAATTTCTTTTCTTTCATCTATAGGAGATATCCTACTATGATTTAGTAAGTTGTAAGTACAAACCCCTTGCCAATCACAGTCGCACTTATTTTTGCCTTGTATCATAGGGCATTTTATACAATCCCCACTATAGGCAAGATGACATGGACAGTACTTTCCCCCAGCATCAGCACAAAATCTAATAATATTTTTTTCCAAAGTCTCCACTTCCTTAAAATGATATTTAATATTATATAAAAACTATACTATTAATCTATTAAGGTATTATTGCTTTTGTTACTTAAAATATATAAAAATAAAGGAACCTGTATATATAGATATATTCTATATGCACAAGTTCCTATATGTTTTTAATTAAAACTTCACATTTAATTTTACTTCTTTACCATTTCTATTTACAACAAGTGTAGCTGAATCTCCTGTTGTATAGTTATATAGGTGTTTTGTTAAGTCTGACATTACTGATAAATCTGTATCATCTATTTTAGTTATTATATCACCAGATTTTACTCCAGCTTTTTCTGCTGCTGAACCTGATACTACTTCTGATACATATACACCATCTTCAGAGCTTAATTGTTGATTTGAGTATTTAGCATAAGTTGATGCATCTGTACCTTTTATCCCTAAAGTTACTTTTTCATAACTTCCATTTTTTATTATTGATTCTATAATTGGTTTTGCTGTATTTATTGGTATAGAGAATCCCAATCCTTCACCTTCTGATGCTTTTGCTGTGTTTATACCTATTACTTCACCTCTTGAATTTAATAATGGTCCACCACTGTTACCAGCATTTATACTTGCATCTGTTTGGATAAGACCTGTCATAGTAGTTTCTTCAGTTGATATAGTTCTATCTAATCCACTTATTATACCTTGTGTAACTGTTCCTGCTAAGTCTAATCCATATGGATTACCTATTGCTATTGATATATCCCCTATTTGAACTTTATCACTATCTCCTAATTCAGCTGCTGTAAGTCCAGTTTTATTAACTTTAACTATAGCTAAATCAAGTTGTGAATCATACCAATAAACTTGACCATCTACTGTACTACCATCGTTAAATAATACACTTACTGTTTTCGCTTTGCCATCAGAAATAACGTGTGAATTTGTAAGTATATATCCATTTGAATCAACTATTATACCAGTTCCTACACCAGTTGATTCAGTTGGCATAGAAAACATATTATCGCTACTTACTGTAGTAGTTGTTATACCTACTACTGAAGGCTTTGCTTTTTCACTTACGGCTTGATACACATTTGTGCTCTTATCACTACTAACTACTATTTTTGAACTTGTTCCTTGACTTGTACTTGTTGTTCCATTTAGTATTCCCGTTTTATTTACAATTACAACGGTTAATAGTGAACTTAAAACTGAGCATATTATTGCTACAATTACAATTAAACTAATACTTTTTTTCTTTGACATAATATATCCTCCTATATTTATAAGATTTACTTAATCAATCTCTATTATTAACATTTAAAATAAATCTTTTTTAATATTTATTATCTTTTCTATGATTTTATTATATTATCGAAATCTTAAATTAAACTTAAATAAGTCCAAAAGTTTTTATAAAATAAAAAATCCAAATAAAATGATTTTCTCACTCTACTTGGATTTTATTCTAAAAATATATCTTATAATCTTTTTTCTAATTCTTCTTTTTCTTTCTCGTAACCTGGTTTTCCAAGTAATGCAAACATATTTTTCTTATATGCTTCAACACCTGGTTGGTTAAATGGATTTACTC
>OJME01001045.1_pt1 | contig 23535 bp, 13 predicted proteins | sample 1597151 | NCBI WGS metagenome assembly OJME01 (sample SAMEA2452118, study PRJEB22498) | human gut metagenome | biome: human feces; feature: human gut; material: feces | place: Australia | collected 2012
GCTGGGTAGCTAAGTACGGAAAGGATAAGCGCTGAAAGCATCTAAGCGCGAAGCCTACTTCGAGATAAGATTTCCCACCGCAAGGTTAAGACCCCATGAAGACTACATGGTTGATAGGTCAGAGGTGGAAGTGTGGTAACATATGTAGCTTACTGATACTAATAGGTCGAGGACTTGACCAAAATAAATCTAAAGATTTATATAGCCAACCAAATCAAAAATTTCGGTTGATAAAAGATAATGAAATATCTTAAATGTTAGCAGTTTTGAAAGTACTAACAAAAGTTAATACTTATAAATAAGATTATGTGGTTATTATAGCAAAGAGGATACACCTGTTCCCATTCCGAACACAGAAGTTAAGCTCTTGAGCGCTGATGGTACTTGGTGGGCAACTGCCTGGGAGAGTAAGACGTAGCCACGTAATCTTTTTTATTACATAGAATATGAAAAGGCCGATGATTATTATTAATCTTCGGTCTATTTTTGTAAAAAAATTAATAGAAAAAAATAATAAAACATCATTAAATATAAATAATTTCAATAAATATAGTTTTTTATATTTAGATTTGATACTATGAAGTTGATTTAAGAGAAAAATTAAAGAAATAAATTAATATTTTAGGGGGAGAAAATGAGTGATATAAATAATTTACCAGATCAATTTGAAACTTTTGCCCAAGCTAGAAAAAATGGTTTTTTAGCCGCAAAAGAAGTTAAAGATAGTGGAAAAAAAATGATTGGAACATTTTGCTGTTTTACACCATCTGAAATAATTATTGCAGCAAAAGCTATTCCAGTAGGTGTTTGTGGGGTAAGCGAAGAGCCAATTCCAGCTGCTGAAAAAGTATTACCGAGAAATCTATGCCCTTTGATAAAATCAAGTTATGGCCATGCAATAACTGATACATGTCCATATTTTTATTTCTCTGATTTACTTATTGGAGAAACTACATGTGATGGTAAGAAAAAAATGTATGAAGAACTATCTAAAGTTAAACCAATGCATGTTATGCAATTACCAAACAGAGCAAGTGGAAAATATGAATTTAACCTTTGGAAAGATGAGATTATTTTATTAAAAGAAGTATTAGAAAAAGAACTAGATATAACTATAACAGAAGAAGATATAAAAGAAGCAATAAAAGATAAAAATGAAGAGCGAAAATTATTAAATGAATATTATGATTTAGGGAAATTACAACCGTCAGCATTAACAGGAATGGAATTATATCAAGTGTCTTATCAAGCTCAATTTAAATTTGATAGGGAAGAATTAAAGAAAAGTTTGAGAAAAATTATTGATGATACAAAATTAAGATATGAAAAAGGTGAGTCTCCAGTCAAAAAAGATGCACCTAGAATATTAATAACAGGCTCTCCTATAGGAGGATGTACTAATAAAATAATAAATACAATTGAAGAATCTGGTGGGTCAATAGTTGCTTATGAATTATGTTCATCTATAAGAAATAATAGAGAATTAGTTGATGAAAATAATCCTGATGTTTATGATGCATTAGCAAAAAAATATTTAAATATAGGTTGTGCTTGTATGATGAACAATGATAAGAGAATTCAATTAATAGATGAATTAATTGAAGAATTTAAAATTGATGGTGTAATAGATATAGCACTTCAGTCATGTCATCCATTTAATGTGGAAAGTAATAGAATAAAAGAATTTGTTGTAAATGATAAAAAAATTCATTATATGGCAATTGAAACTGACTACTCTCAATCAGATACAGAACAGTTAAGAACGAGATTTGAAGCATTTATAGAGATGATAGAAAGCTAGATAGAAGGGTAAGGGGAATATTGAAAGAATATAGTATAGGTATAGATTCAGGATCTGTGGCAACAAAAGCTGTTTTATTTGATGGACAAAAAATAATAAAAAAGGTCATCATACCAACAGGGTGGAGTCCAAAGAGAACGTCCTTAGAAGCATATAATCTATTGACGGATAAAGTGGACAAGGATAAAATAAAAAAAGTAATAGGAACTGGTTATGGTAGAGTTAGTATGGACTTTGTTGATAAGAAAGTCACAGAAATAACTTGTCATACAAAAGGAATATTTTTTTTAAATAAAGATGTTAGAACCATACTTGATATAGGTGGACAAGATAGTAAAGTTATTAATATTGATAATGATGGAAATGTAATTAACTTTATTATGAATGATAAATGTGCAGCAGGTACAGGAAAATTTTTAGAAGTAACATCCAACAAACTTGGCAGTGATATTGAAAATATAGATGAATTGGCAAAGGATGCTATTCCAGAAAATATTTCAAGTATGTGTACTGTATTTGCTGAATCAGAAATAATAAGTCTTTTGGCTCAAGATATTCCAAAGGAAAATATAGCAGCAGGTATATTAAAATCTATTGCCAATAAAGGAATATCCATATTAAATAAAGGGAATTTAGAAGATATAATAGCATTTACTGGAGGATTAGCAAAGAGCAAAGAATTAGTTAAAATGTTAGAAGAAAAATTAAATAAAAAAATATTTATAGCTGAAGATAGCCAAATAATAGGAGCTTTAGGGGCTGCAATTATTGGATTTAAATAAAAATATATTAGGAGGATGAAAATGAATATAGTAAAAGTAAATGCAATAGGGGATAATTGTCCAATACCAGTTGTAAAAGCTAAAAAAGCAATAGAATCTTTAACTGGAGCAGCAATAGTTGAAATAAATGTGGATAATGAAATTGCAGTACAAAATGTAACTAAAATGGTTAATCAAAAAAACTTAGAATCAACTTGTGAAAAGCTTGGAGAAAAAAACTATCTTATAAAAGTTAAATGTGGTGAAGTAGTAGAAAGTCAAGCAGAAGAAGAGGTTGTAACAACAGTTGAAAAAGAAGAAAAAATAGTAGTAGTATTAAGTAGTGATAAAATGGGTGAAGGCGATGATGAACTTGGAAAAGTTCTTATAAAAGGATTTATATATGCTATAACTCAATTAGATAAACTACCTAAATCAGTACTTTTATATAATGGTGGAGTAAAATTATCAACAGAAGGATCTGATTCTATAGAAGATTTAAAGGAATTAGAAGAAAAAGGTGTAGAAATATTAAGTTGTGGAACATGCTTAAACTTCTATAATTTACAAGATAAATTAAAAGTTGGGAAAGTAACAAACATGTACTCAATAGTTGAAGAAATGTCAGGAGCAACAAACATTATAAGACCTTAGTTTTGTATTATTTGTAAAAATTTTATAATTTAAAAATAAACCTAGAATCTTATTTTTATAATAAGATTCTAGGTTTATTTTATTTAAATTATATACAATATAATTTAAATAAAATATTGAAAAAAATATTAATTAACATTATAATAATTAAAATTACATATTTGAAAGTAACTTGTACTATGAATAAAGATACAAAAAAGAGAAAAGTAAAATCGGTGAGTTTAGAAACTTTTATTTTTCTAGCTATATTAATTGGAGGATTTGTTTATATAGCTAATATTATGGGGGCTGGAATCATGTTTAAGGTACTTATGAATACAGCACATGATTTACTTTTAAATACAGTATTTTTAATAATGTCTATGTCTGTATTGGCAGGAGCATTAAGTTCACTTCTATCTGAATTTGGAGTCATATCTCTTTTAAATAAAATTTTTGCCATATTTATGAAACCTTTATATGGTATGCCAGGAGCTAGTATAGCAGGAGCTATAACAACATATTTATCAGATAATCCAGCAATAATAGCTTTTGCAAAGGATAAATCATTTACAAAATATTTAAAAGATTATCAAGTACCAGCTCTTTGTAATTTAGGGACATCTTTTGGAATGGGACTTATACTTACTACATTTATGATATCTCAGGGAAGTGATTTTGTTTTACCAGCTATTATAGGTAATGTTGGAGCTATTATAGGAAGTATTGTAAGTGTTAGAATAATGATGCGCTTTACTAAAAAAGCATATAATTATAAAAAAGAAGAAGTTGAAACTATTCAAAAAGAAAAAGTTGAAGATTTGAGAGAAATAAGAGACGGAAATACATTCCAAAGGGCATTAGATGCAATGCTTGAAGGTGGCAAAAATGGAGTTGAGCTAGGAATAGCAATAATACCTGGAGTATTAATTGTTTGTACCTTAGTAATGATATTAACTTTTGGACCATCTACAGATCCTATTACAGGAGAAGCAATTTATACAGGAGCAGCTTATGAGGGCATAAGAATTTTACCTGTTATAGGAGAAAAATTAAGTTTTATATTAGATCCTCTATTTGGATTTACTTCACCAGAAGCAATTGCTTTTCCTATAACATCATTAGGCGCAGTTGGAGCCGCAATGAGTTTAGTTCCACAGTTTATTACTGATGGAATAGTAACAGCAAATGATATAGCTGTATTTACAGCTATGGGTATGTGTTGGAGTGGATATTTAAGTACCCATGTGGGAATGATGGATGCTCTTGATGCAAGACATTTAACAGGAAAAGCCATAATTTCACATACTATTGGAGGAATTTGTGCAGGAATTTCAGCACATTTTATATTTATGCTACTTATATAAATTAAAAATTCAGGTTATGTTGACCTGGATTTTTTTATATATAAGCTATTATTATAAATAAATATGGAGGGAGATATATGGAAGAAAAAATAATTAATAAGTTAGAAGGAATAAAGGGGGATATATCTTTTTATTATAAGAACTTAATTACAGAGGAAACTATTAAATATAATGAAAAACATGAAATGTTAGCAGCAAGTATAATTAAACTTCCCATATTAGTTGAATGCTTTAATCAAATAAATAAACGTATTGTAAATAAAGATGATATATTTATAACTAAAGATAAAGATAAAGTACCATCTTGTGGAGCTTTAACATATATGAGGGAAAATTTAAAAGTTAAGTTAGAAGATTTATATACTCTTATGATTATTCTTAGTGATAATTATGCAACAAATATGTTGATTGATAAATTGGGCATAGATAATATTAATAAAACGATAAAAAATATAGGCTTAAGAAATACAGTTCTTAATCGAAAAATGTTTGATGATAAAAAAGCATCATTAGGTCTAGAAAATTATATAAGTGCAGAAGATATATCTATTTTACTAGAAAAGATGTATCATAAAAATTTGATTAATAAAAAATCAAGTGAAGAAATGATAAACATCTTGAAAAATCAAAGATTAAATGGAAAAATACCATTTTTTCTACAAAGCATAAAACCAAAAATTGAAATTGCCCATAAAACGGGCGAAGATACAAACATAAGTCATGATGTGGGTATAGTTTTTTCAAAGGAACCATTTATATTATGTTTTTGTGGAAATAATGTGGATGTAACTCACTATGAAAGACTTATACAAGATATGACTTACGATTTATATAAATATAATATAAAAGAGTAAAATACTTCATTAAATAATATGTGTATTTATTTAAAACTAGAAAATATTTTGGAGGAAATAAATGAAGATAGTAGATTTTCACTGTGATACCATATCACAATTATATGACTTAAAACAAAGTGGAGAAAATATAAATTTAAAAGAAAATAAATTACATTTAGACTTAAATAAAATGAAAAAAAGCGACTATATGTTACAAGTTTTTGCATCTTACGTTGATTTGGGAAGTAATAATAAACCTTTAGAATCTTGTTTAAGTTATATAGATTTACTTTATAAGGAAGTTGAAAAAAATAAAAATGAGATTGGTATAGTTTATAATTATGAAGATATATTGAAAAATATTGAAAATAAAAAAATGTCAGCATTACTATCCATAGAAGAGGGCGGCGTTTGTAAAGGTAATTTATCACTTCTTAGAAACTTTTATCGTCTTGGAGTTAGAATGATGACCTTAACTTGGAATTATGAAAATGAGTTAGCTTATCCCAACGGCTATTTTTATGATGAAGAAAATAACTCAAGAAAAGGTCTTAAGGAAAAAGGCTTTGAGTTTATTGATGAAATGGAAAGATTGGGTATGATTATAGATGTTTCACATTTATCAGACGATGGCATTTATGATGTTTATAATAATACGAAAAATCCATTTATAGCAAGTCATTCAAATGCTAGAAGTCTATGTTCTCATCAAAGAAATTTAACTGATGATATGATTAAAAAAATTGGTCATAGGGGTGGTCTTATAGGCGTTAATTTTTATTCCTCATTTTTAAATAACAATTATAAATCAAATGATATGAGTAAAATTGAGGATATTATAGATCATATGAAATATATAGCCAATATGGGTGGAATAGACTCAGTTGGTATAGGAAGTGATTTTGATGGCATAGATTGTCCTCTTGAATTTGAAAGTGCTGAAAATATGCAACTTATATATAATAGTATGAAAAAAAGTGGATTTAAAGAAGAAGACATAGAAAAAATATTTTATAAAAATGCAATGAGATTATTTAAAGAATTATTATAATTTGAAAGAACCTGTGAATAAACTTTTTATAACAGGTTCTTTTTATATAGAAAAATTTTTGATAAATAAATCATAAGTATAAATTTACCTATACAATTTGACTAAAAAATTAGAAAATATTATATAATTATAAATATATAAAAAATGAAACTTTAGAAAAGGTGATTAAATGAAATATTTATTCAAAGAAGTGAATTTAAACAAGAAGAAAGAAAAGATAATTAATATATATGAAAATATAATAAAAAAAAATAACTATAGAAGCAAGAATATCCTTTTTCTTGTACCAAATAGTATAATTAAATTAAATTATATGAGAGATATAAATCTTCCTTTTAGTGAAGAGCTAAAAATAACTACATATAGTCACTTTGTTCAAAGTGAGTTAATAAAATATTGGCCCATAGTAGTTAAAAATTGTAATCAAATAAAAAAAGACAAAATAAGCCCTTCTTTTATTTCTCCAAGTTTAAGTGAATATATAATAAAATCTTATGTAAAAAAAATGAGAGAAGAAGAAAATTATTTTGAAGATATAGTGGGTACTGATAAAAGCATTTGCAGAAATATTATGGATAATTTAAGTAAAGCTTGTTTTAATAATTTTGATATAAATAGTATAGGAGAAAAAATATACGATACTAAAAAAAATAGAAATGATTTAAATAGATACTCATACAGTCAAATGCAAGAAATAATTGATTATTATGTTGAAACATTATTTTTGGAAGGTATAATTGATAATTCTTTATCCATATATTTATATAATAATTTTTTATTAAATAATAAAGATTACAAAGAAAAATTGAAAAAAGAGTATAAATATTTAATAGTGGATAGCTTAGAAAATAGCAGTGTAAGTGAAGGTAATTTAATTGATGAGTTAATGCAATCTGTGGAAGATGCTTATATTTTCTATGATAAAAGCAAGGATTATTCATCTTTTAAAAATGTGGATATAAAATATATTGAAGAAAATATATTAAAAAGACATTTCTCAGAACATAGCGAAGATAAATTTATATTTGATGAAATAAATATACAAACGCTTTATAAAGAAAAAAATAAAATTAATATTGATGAAAATTCTCATTTATATGATGAAATGATTGAAGCCGTTGGAAATAAAATTGAAGAGTTAATAAGAAGTGGTAAAAACTTAAAAGATATAGTTATAATTTCTCCAATAAATAACTCCATATTAGATTATAAAATATGTAATAAATTAAAAGAAAAAAATATAGAAATACAAAATACAAAAATGGATAGTAAGATAATAGATCATCCATATGCTAATGCTTTAGTTGTAGCTACTTGTATATTTTTAAATTTACAACATTTTATAAAAGAAGAAGAGTATATAAATTTTATTGAGGTATTATTTGAAGTGAATAAAATAAGAGCTATAAAAATTTATAATACCCGTCATGAAAATGAAGAGTATAAAAATTTGATAGAATTTATAAGAAATAAAGAAAAAGAAAGTTTAAGAATTAGTGAGTTTTTACTTCAATTTTACATAGAAAAAATGCTAAATCTTAAAAATGGAAAGGAAAATGTTCAGTTTTGTAAAGAGATTATAAAACAAGGCGATATTTTCAGTGAAATTTTAGAAGATTTAAATATAAATAAAAAAGAAAAGCATGAAATTTTTATAAAATGCTTGAAAGAAAACATAAATGATTATTATATGTCTTCTGATATGGAAGATATGAAAAAATCAAATAAAATTATTATTGCCACGCCTTATACATATATAAATGCTAATATAAATAGAAAAATACAACTTTGGTTAGATATAGGTAGCAATGTATGGAATATGAAAATAGAAAAAGATATATCAAACCCATTAGTTCTTAGAAAATCTTTTAAAGAAAAGATATATAGTGATGAAATGGAAGAAAATTATAAAAAATATTATTTATATAATTTAATTTATAATTTATTGATAAACAGTGAAGAGGTTTATGCTTTTAAAAGTGATTATAGTGTAAATGGATTTATGCAGGAAAGTATGATGTATACCCTTTTATTGAGACTTTTAGATAAAGGAGAGAAAGTTGATGAGTAAAATTAATTATAGAGAAGACCAACTTCCAATTATAAATTATGAAGGTGGAAAAATGGCAGTTCCTGCAGTACCAGGAGCTGGTAAAACATTTATAGTTACTAATTTAGTAGCAAAACTTTTGCAAGAGAAAAAACAAGGAAAAGGGAAAATTCTTATATTAACTTATATGAATAGTGCGGTAAATAATTTTAAAGTTAGAATAAAAAAAATTCTTGAAGAAAAAAACATAGAAGAAAAAAATTCTTATGAAGTAATGACTATTCACTCTTTAGCTGTAAAAATAATAAAAGAAAAGCCAGAAATAGTTATGTTAAATGAGGATTTTAATATAGCAGATGATTTGCAAAAAACTATGATTTTAAATGAATGCATAAACAATTTTAAAATTAATGGTGGTGAAAAAGCATTTAGATTCTTTTTAAAAGAACAAAAAGACGTAGAGTGGGCTCAAAGACAACTAGATGCTTGGGAAAATGGGTTTTATGATTTAGTTCAAAATACTATAAGTGAGTTAAAATACAAGGGCATTAAACCACAAAAGTTAGAACAATATTTAAATGAAAATCGTAGGGGAATATTTAAAATAATTCTTCCCATATATAAACAGTATGAAAAACAATTAAAATCAAATGGTTTATTAGATTATGATGATATGCTTATTTTGGCTTATAAAATTTTAAGTATGGATGAAGATTTAAAAAGGAAATATCAAAATAAATATGAGTATGTGTTTGAGGATGAATGTCAGGATTCCAATGAAATTCAAGGAAAAATAATAGGGTTAATTTGTGAAGAACATAAAAATTTAGTAAGAGTTGGAGATATAAATCAGAGTATAACAGGTACATTTTCATCTTCAGATCCTAAGTTTTTTAAGGAATTTATAGAAGAAAGTGATTTTTGCTATAAGATGGACATGTCAAATAGAAGTTCAAAAGACATAATAAATCTTGCCAATGAATTAGTTAGATATGTTACACAAAATTTGCAAGAAGAATGTAGAGATGCTTTGGAAGAAATGAATATAAAAACAGTACCTAAAAATATGGGATACAAGGAAAATCCAGAGCCGGATAAGTATCAAATAAATTATAAGTATTATGAAACTTTTGATAAAGAAATAGAGCAAAGTGTAAAATTTGTAAGAAATATTCATAAAAAATATCCAGATAAAAGTATAGGTATATTAGTACCTTATAATGACCATATTAACTTAGTTGCCAAAGAACTTATAAAAGAAGATTTAGAATTTGAAGAACTTGGTCCAAATTCTCTTAGAAAAAGAAGAGTAATAGATAATATTGCTTTAATTATAGATTTTATATTAAACTGTGACAACATAGATAAATTAATAGAAGTTTTAGACAAAGTATATATAAAAACTGATAATAAAGAAGGAAAAAAAGATTTTCTTCAATTATTAAAAGAAAATAATTATACTGTAGAAAATTTACTATATGATAAAGATTGTTCAAAAAATATAATAATAGATATAAATAGTGATTTATATGAAAGTTTTTTATATGGCTTAGAAAGTTTAAAAAATATAATTGAATATCCATTAACAAGAGTAGATAAGTTGATTCTTTTCATAGGGGACACATTATTAATCGAAAAAGAAGAAAGAGCTATAGTTGACTATTTAGGATTTTATGTGAAGTATTTACAATCTGAAAACAACAACATAAACTTACAACAAATTTATAACTTGTTAAGTGATAGGAAAAATAGGGTATTTAGTTATATTATTGAAATTGTTAGTGAAATAAATGGATATGAACCTTACCCAGGAAGTATAACTGTGTGTAATTATCACAAATCAAAGGGACTAGAGTGGGATTGTGTATTTTTATTGGGAATGACAGAATTTAATTTCCCAGATAATATTTATCAAAAGTTCCAATGTGACAAATGGTATCTTAAAGAAAAATATAAAAATCCTCAGGCAAATATAAAAGCAGAAATAGATTTAATGTTACAAGGTGAAGTAACTAAAAATTATCCAAAAGAAATAAAAGAAAACTTAATAAAAGAAAAAATAAGACTTTTATATGTTGGTATTACAAGGGCAAAAGAAATGTTGATTTTATCAGCTAGTGCAAAAAATTCGGCCCAAGATAAAAGAAATCAAAATCCATCTATGTATTTAAATATATTAAAAAATATAATCGATAATAAAGGAGAATGATTAAATGAATGAAAAATTAAAATATTTTACATATAGCCAAAACTCATTAAATACTTATAAATCATGTCCTTTTAAATTTAAATATAAATATATAGATAATATAAATTGGAAATATGATGATGTAGATAGTCGTGAATATTACGATAGTTTGAAATTAGGACGAGAATTCCATTTATTATGTGAAAGATATTTTTCTCAAATACCTTTGGGAAATTGTCAAAATAAAGAATTTAATAAATGGATAAATAAAATTAAAGATTTATTTCCCATAAAAGATGAAAATATATATTTACCTGAATATGATCTTAGATTAAATTTAAATAATAAAAATTTAATAGCTAAAGTTGATTTAGTAAAGATAAAAAAAGATAGCATAAATTTATGGGATTGGAAAACAGAAAATAGGGAAATAACTTATAAAAATGCATTAAATAGAATGCAGACCATAGTGTATCTATTTTTAGCAGAGGAAATAATAAGAAAAAATTTTTATCCTACTTATGATATAGAAAATATAAGTATGAACTATTATCAGCCAGGCTTAGAAAATAACATAATTACAATTAATTATAATAAAAAATTACATGAAGAAAATAAATTGAAAATACTAAATTTAATAAATAATATTGAATCAACTGATTTTAATAATGAAAATAAAATAAATAAAAATTTAAACCACTGTAAATACTGTGAGTTTAATAAGCTTTGTAACAGTGAAGCTATAAATTATGAAATTTTGGAGGAAGACATTTATGGGTCTTAAATTTGTTTTAGGTAGAGGTGGTATAGGAAAAACAACCTTTATGCTAAATGAAATAAAAAAAAGAGTACAAGATGATGAAACAAGTCCTGTAATTCTTTTAGTTCCAGAACAATACTCATTTGAAATGGAAAAAAATATGTCTAAACTTTTCCAAGGAAAAGAAAAAGATAAGTATCTAAGAAGTAGAGTACTTAGTTTTAAAACTATGAGTAGTATTGTTTTCTCAAAGGTGGGAGGACTTACTGATGTAAATATAAATTCTAGTGGTAGAGCTATGATTGTTTATAAATCCATAGATAAAATAACAAAGGATTTAAATGTTTATGCAAGATCAGCAACACAATCAGGGTTTGTATCCTCCATAACAGATATGATATCGGAGTTAAAACAATATAATGTATCACCAGAAATATTGGAAAATATGTCAGGGGAAATAGAAAATGAAACATTAAGATATAAATTAATGGATATTGCTAAAATATATACAGAATTTGAGAAAAATTTACATGAAAATTATGTGGATTCTCAAGATATGCTTACATCTTTAGCTGAAAAACTAGAAAAATGTGATTACTTTAAAGGTGCATATATTTATATAGATGAATTTACAGGTTTTACACCTAATCAGTATGGAATTTTAAGAGTTTTATTAAAACAAGCAAAAGAAGTTTATGTATCTTTAACAATAGATTCTCTAACTCAATTTACTTATGCAAAAAATGATGCATTTTCAAGAACTAAGTATACTTTTGAAAAATTATATAAAATAGCAGTAGAAGAAAACGTGAAAATACATACTAATATTAATTTAAACTCTGAAGAAGTAAAAAGGTTTAGGGGAAATGATGAGCTTAAACATTTGGAAGCTTTTTATCATGCTTATCCTTATAGAAAATATGAAAAAGAAACTAAACACATAGAAATTAAGGAATTTAATAATTTATATGATGAAGTGGAACAAGTGGCAAAAGATATAGTTCATTTAGTTAGAAACAAAAAGGCTAGATATAAAGATATTACAGTGGCAACTAGAGATTTAAATAGATATGATTTTTTAGTTAAGTCCATATTTAAGGAATATGAAATTCCAAATTTTATAGATTCAAAAAGAGAAGCAAAAAGCAATCCTATTATAGTGCTAATTTTATCTGTATTGGAAATGAGACATAGGAGATATTCTTATGAAACTATGTTTAGATATTTAAAAAGTGGACTTATAGGAGTTGATGAAGAAGATATAAGTTTATTGGAAAACTACGTCCTTCAAAACGGGATAACAGGTAAGAAGTGGTTTGAAGAAAGATGGGAGTATAAAGTAAATTCTAATTATTTAGCTGAAGAAAGTGAATTTGATTTAGAGCAAAAAGAAAGAATCAATGAAACTAAAAATAAAATATTAGAGCCAATTATAAAATTACAAGAAAAATTGGATAAGAAAAATAAAACTGTAAAAGAAATCTGCACTTATGTTTATGAATTTTTAATTGATATTAATATAGAAGAAACATTGGAAAATTTAATTAATAATTTTACTGAAAAAGGTGACTTAGAAGTTGCAGATGAATATTCTCAAGTTTGGCAAATTGTTGTAGATATTTTAGATCAAATGGTCGAATTAATGGGGGATGAAAAAATTTCATTAGATAAATTTATGAAAGTTATAAGTTTAGGCTTTGATGAATATGAATTAGGTTTAGTACCACCTAGTATGGACCAAGTTTTAGTAAGTTCTATTGATAGAATGAAAAATTCCAATACAAAATACCTGTATTTAATTGGAACTACAGATGGTATTTTCCCTCTAATTTCTAAAGAAAGTGGTTTATTAACAGATAAAGATAGAGAATCCCTTGGAGAAAAAGGATTGGAAGTAGATATAGATAGTAAAACTAAAACTTATGAAGAGCAGTTTTTAGTTTATAAAGCATTAACTTATACAAGTGAAAATCTTATAATAAGCTATCCCATATCAGACCATGAAGGAAAGACTTTAAGACCTTCTATAATTGTATCAAGGCTTAAAAAAATATTCCCTAATATAAGTATGACAAGTTATGTTTTAAAAGATTTAGATAATTCTACTCAAAAAGCTTTAGACAATATAACGGTAAAAGCTCCTACTTTTAATGAACTTATAAATGCTATTAAGGAATTTGAAATAAGAGATAATATAAATCCAGTTTATTTAGATTTATACAAATATTTCTTAAGTGATGAAGAATACAAGGGTAAATTGGAAAAGGTAGTAAGTGGGTTAAGCTATACAAATCAAGTTGAAAAAGTAGACAAAGAAAAAATTCAACAATTATATGAAAATAAAAATTTAAGTGTATCTAAATTAGAAAAATATGCAGGATGTCCATTTTCTTATTTTATACAATATGGATTAAAAGTTCAGGAGAGAAAAGAATATTCATTTACAGCTCCAGATTTAGGTTCATTTGTTCATAATATACTTGATATCTTCTCAAAATCTTTAAATAAAGATAAATTAAATTGGCATGAAATAAATGAAGATTATATAAGAGTTAAAGTATCAATTATAGTTGATGAAATGGTGAGTAAAATTCCAGGATTTATATTAAATTCATCAGAACGATATAAATATTTAGCTTATAGGTTAAAGAAAATGTTAATATCAGCAATTAATATAATTTCCATGCAAATTAAACAAGGAAATTTTGAACCTGTAGATTATGAAGTAAGCTTTAGAAAAAATGGGAAATATCCACCTATAAAGCTTACTTTAAACAATGGAGAAGAAATAACACTAGTTGGTCAAATAGATAGAATTGATGAATTAGAAAAAGATGATAGCAAATATATTCGTATAGTAGATTACAAATCAGGAGATAAATCTATTAACTTAACAGAAGTATATTATGGTTTACAGCTACAATTGTTAGTTTATTTAGATGCCATTATAGAAAGTGATAAATACAAAAAATCAACTTTAAAACCAGCAGCCATACTTTATAACAGAATTGATAATCCTATTGTAAAAAGCAATGAAGACCAAAAGGATTCAATTATAAATGAAGAAATATTGAAAAAACTTAGAATGAATGGTTTAGTTTTAAAAGATAAAGATATCATAGGTGAAATGGATTTATCATTAAAAGAAGGAGATAGAAAAACTTCTTTAGTAATACCTGCAAACTTTGATAAAAATGGAAATATAGGAAGATATACAAAAGGTGTTACAGATGAAGAATTTGATATATTAAGAGAATATGTAAAATATGAAGTAAAAGAATTGTGTGAAAGAATGGTTGGAGGAGATATAAGTATTATTCCATGCAAAAATAAAAATGGAACATCTTGTGATTTCTGCTCTTATGCATCTATTTGTCAATTTGATGTTTCAATAAAAGGCAATACCTATACAGTTCTTAATGATAAAAGCGATGAAGAAGTTATTAAATTAATGGAGAAGGAGGTTAAAAAATAGTGGGCTCACCAAAATGGACGAAAGAACAACAAGAAGTAATAGACAGTAGAGATTGTAATTTATTAGTAGCAGCAGCTGCAGGTTCGGGAAAAACAGCCGTTTTAGTTGAAAGAATAATAAAGATAATTACAAATAAAGAAAAATTAGTAGATATAGATAGCTTGCTAGTAGTTACCTTCACCAACGCAGCAGCATCAGAAATGAGAGAAAGAATAGGAGATGCCATAGGTAAGGCCTTAGAAGAAAATCCAGAAGATACTCATTTACAAAATCAATTGGTACTTTTAAATAAGGCAAGTATAACAACTATACATTCATTTTGTTTAGAAGTTATTAAATCAAATTTTCACAAGATAGATTTGGATCCTAACTTTAGAATAGGTGATGAAACAGAATGTACTATTTTAAAATTAGAAACTATAGAAGAAGTTTTTGAAGAATTTTATGAAGCAAAGGAAGATGATTTTTATAAATTAGTTGAAAGTTATAGTGAAAAAAGAGGAGATTCCAACTTACAACATATGGTTTTAAGTATTTATTCCTTTGTTATGTCTTCACCTTATCCGAGAAAATGGTTAAAAGATAGTATAAATGATTTTAATATAGATGATAATTTTGATTTTTCCACATCAAAATGGGCTCATATTATTTTAGATACTGTGAAAATTCAAATTAATGGTATTGTGAAAAACTTTAATAAAGCTTTGGAAATGGTAGAAGGCATAGAAGAGTTAGAAACTTTTACAGATAAATTAAAAATAGAATATAAAATGATAAAAAATCTTTTAGATAGTTGTGATAAAGGTTGGGAAGAATCTTATAGAGCAGCCCTATCTTTGGAATTTGAAAACTATGCAAAGGGAGTAAAAAGAATTCCCAAGGGGTCTGAAGAATACATAAAAGAAGCTAAAAATAAAGCTAAAAAAATAAGAGATGATGCTAAAAAATCTTTGGAATCTATACAAAATTCCACATTTAATAAAGATATTTCAGCATTAAATAAAGAAATAAAAATGTTATACCCAGTGGTTAATGCCCTTGGCAAAGTACTTATAAGATTTATGGACTTATATAGCAATAGAAAAAGGGAAAAAGGTATAATTGACTTTAATGATATAGAACATTTTGCTTTAGATATATTGATTAAAAAAGATGAAAATGAAGATATTGTAAGAGATAAAGATGGCAAAGCTATAGGAAGTGATGTTGCCTTAGAATATAGGGAGAAATTTTATGAAATTTTTATAGACGAATATCAAGATTCCAACTTTGTCCAAGAAGTTTTACTTTCAACAATAGCTAAAGTTGAAACTCCAAATAGATTTATGGTTGGAGATGTTAAACAAAGTATTTATAGATTTAGACAAGCAAAACCTGAAATTTTCTTAGAAAAATATGCTACTTATGGAACCGAAAAAGGTGAAGCAAATAGAAAAATAATGCTTTATAAAAACTTTAGAAGTAGGAAAGAAGTTATAGATAGTTGTAACTATATTTTTGAAAATATAATGAGTAAAAATATAGGTGAAATTGAATATACAAAGGATGAATCATTAAATTTAGGTGCATCTTTCAAAGAAAATATTGAAAAAAATGTGATTGTAGGTGGTGCTACAGAAATTCATTTAATGGAAAAAGCACAAAAGGAAAATGAAGAAAGTCAAAATGATGATGAAATATCAGAAGAAGAGTTAGATAATATTCAACTTGAAGCTCGTATGGTTGGTAAAATTATAAAAAATTTAATGTCAGAAGATGAAGAAGGTAATACATATAAAGTTTATGATAAAAAATTAGATGATTACAGAGTTGTTGATTTTAAAGATATAGTCATTTTACTTAGAGCTACATCTTCATGGGCACCAGTATTTGCTGATGAACTTATAAATATGGGAATACCAACATATGCAGATACAGGGATGGGATATTTTGATACTATAGAAATTAAAACTATAATGTCATTTTTAAGGATAATAGATAATCCTATGCAGGATATTCCATTACTTGCTGTTTTAAAATCACCTATACTTCCATATACATCTTTCACACCAGAAGATTTTATAGATATAAGATTAGAAAATGAAAATACTAATCTTTTTGAATGTATAAGAATTTTAAGTGAAAGTGAAGATGAAGAAAAGAAGGAAATAAAAGAAAAATGTCGAAGATTTCTAAGTGGATTAAAAGAATATAAGGAAAAATCTTTATATATGAGTACGGATGAGTTTTTATGGCATTTATACATGAAAAGTGGATATTATGCTTATGTGGGAGCTTTACCAAGTGGAAGTCAAAGACAAGCTAATTTAAAAATTTTATTTGAAAGAGCTAAGCAATTTGAAGAGACAAGTTTTAAAGGTATTTTTAACTTTATAAACTTTATAGATAAAATAAAAAAATCAAATTCTGATATGGGAAGTGCAAAAACTTTAGGAGAAAATGCCAATGTAGTAAGAATAATGTCTATACATAAAAGTAAAGGATTGGAATTCCCTATAGTATTTTGCTCTGCCATGAGTAAAAACTTCAATACAATGGACTTTAAAAAAGATATGTTATATCACTATGAATTGGGGTTTGGGCCACAACTTGTAGATATAGATAGACGTATATCTTATCCAAGTATTGCAAAAGAAGCTTTAAAATACAAAATGAATTTGGAAAATTTATCAGAAGAGATGAGAATTCTTTATGTTGCCTTAACAAGAGCTAAGGAAAAACTTATTTTAACGGGTGCTGTAAAAGATATTCCAGCAACTTTAAATAAGTGGGGTAAAAATTTAGATGGAGATAGTCCCATGTCTCAATATGATGTATTAAAAGCAAAAAATTATTTAGATTGGATTATGCCATCAGTATTAAAACATCAGGATTTTAAAGAAGTAAGAAAAGATTATGATATGAATGTTTTATCTGAATATACTCATGATTCTAAGTGGTCATTTAATACTTGGGGAAAAGATGATGTAATAGTCCAAGAGAAGGAAGAAGAAAGAAATATAGAAACTCTTCTAAAAGAAATGGAAGAAAGTACTTATGAAAGTGATTATAGCGAAGAAATAAAGGAAACTTTAAATTATGTTTATCCTTACAAAGAAAGTGTAAAAGTATCTGCTAGTATATCAGTATCAGAAATTAAAAAAATGCAAAGTACCCATGAAGAAGATTACTCCAAACCTTTGTATGAAGAAAAATTGACTTTAAAAAGACCTTTATTTATTCAAGAAAGTGAAGCTAAAAATAAAATCAGTCCACAGGAGAGGGGTACAATAGTCCATTTAGTTATGGAAGTACTTGATTTAAATAGAATAAATACAATAGATGAAATAAAGGAACAAATTAAAGATTTAATAAAAAGGGAAATAATAAGTGAAAAGCAATCTTTAGTTATTAATCCTTTTAAAATATATAAATTTTTTAAATCACAAGTTGGTAAAAGGGCATTATCTTCTCATTTTATAAAAAGAGAGCAAAGCATATATTCTCAGATAAAAATGAATGATATTTATTTAAACAATGAAGATATTCAAAATAATAGGGCAATATATGAAGAAGAAAGCATGATGCTTAGGGGTATAATAGATTTATACTTTGAAGAAGATGATGAATTAGTAATAGTTGATTACAAAACAGATTATATAACAGATGAAAATAAACAAGATGTTATAAATAGATATAGAAAACAGTTAGATTTATATGCTGATGCACTTACTAAATTAAGTGGAAAGAAAGTAAAAGAAAAATATTTATATCTATTTAATATAGATAAAGAAGTTAAATTATAAAATTTTAAGGAGGAAATATGAGATTTATTCATACATCAGATTGGCACATAGGAAAAAACCTAGAAGGTCATTCAAGATTAGAAGAACAAGAAAAATTTTGTAATGATTTCATAAAAATTGTAGAAACAAATAATATAGATATGGTAATTATTGCTGGAGATGTGTATGATACTTCAAATCCTCCAGCTGGGGCTGAAACTTTATTTTACAAAACTATTTGTAAATTGGCCGACAATGGAAATAGATGTGTATTAGTAATAGCAGGTAATCATGATAATCCAGAGAGATTATCTGCTATTACACCTCTTGCAAAAGAACAAGGAATTATAATTTTAGGATATCCATTAAGTAGTACAACTAAATTAAAATACAATGGATATGAAATTGTAGAAGCTAAAGAAGGATATATGAAATTAGATATTAAAGGGGAAAAAGTATGTGTGATTACTTTGCCATATCCAAGTGAAAAAAGATTAAATGATGCAATTAGAGGTGTGGAAAGTGAAGAAGAGTTGCAAAAAACTTATTCAAGCAAGATTGGTGATATATTTAGAAAATTAGAAGAAAACTTTGAAGAAGATAGTATTAATATTGCTGTATCACATTTATTTGTATGTGGTGGAGATTCATCAGACTCAGAAAGACAAATTCAACTTGGTGGAAGTTTAGTAGTGGACAAGCATGATTTACCACAAAAATCTCAATATACTGCTCTTGGACATTTACATAAACCACAAAAAGTATCAGAGAGACTAAATGTATATTATTCAGGTTCCCCATTACAATATAGCGTAAAGGAAAATATGTATGCAAAAGGTGCCAATATAGTAGAAATACATGCAAAAGAAAATCCTGTAATTACACCAATTTATTTTAATAACTATAAACCAATAGAAATTTTTAAATGCGATGGAATAGAAGAAGCACTAAAAGTATGTGAAGAAAATAAAGATAGAGATATTTGGTCTTATTTTGAAATAAAAACAGAAGAAGTCATAAGTCAAGATAATATAAAGAAAATGAAATCTTATTTAAAAGATATTGTTGAAATTAAACCAATTATAACATCTGAGTATGAGGAAAATAATATCGATGTAAAAGAAAAATCAATGGCTCAATTATTTAATGATTTTTATAAATTTAAAGAAAAATGTGAGCCAAGGGGAGAGCTTATGGACTTATTCCTAAATATAGTTAGCGAAGAAGGTGAAGATGATGAAACCAATTAAATTAGAGTTAATGGGACTTAACAGTTATACAGATAAGCAAACTATAGATTTTGAAAAACTTACATCTAGAGGTTTATTTGGTATTTTTGGAAATACAGGTAGTGGAAAGTCAACAATTTTAGATGCTATAACTATAGCTTTATATGGAGATATTGCAAGAGATGCTACAGATTACATAAATACAAGTTGTGATAAAGCCATGGTAAAGTTTGAATTTGAAATAGGAAGTAAAAATAATAGAAATAGATATTTTGTGGAAAGAACTATAAAAAACACTCCAACAGGAGGAACAAAAACTACACGTGTACTTTTGGGAGAAATAAAACCAGATGGTGATATCAACGTACTTGCTGACAAAGTGGGAGAAGTAAAAAATAAAATTCAAGAAATTATAGGATTAACATCAGATGATTTTACAAGATCAGTAGTTTTACCACAAGGAAAATTTAGTGAATTTCTAAAATTACAAGATAGAGATAGAAGAAAAATGTTGGAGAGAATATTTAATCTTGAAAAATATGGACAACGACTATCTACTAAAGTAAAAATAAGAAGAAATACAGCTAAAGAACATATTACAAGTTTAAATGGTAAACTTAGTCAACATGAAGGAATGACAGAAGACTTATATGAAGAAAAAAAATTGGAATTAATAGAGGCAAAAAAATTAGAAAAACAAAAAAATGAAGATTTACATAAGTCTGAAAAAGAATATGAAGAAAATAAAGTAATATTTGAAGATCAAAAATATTTACAAAAATATATAGATAGAAAAACGCAGCTAGATTTAAGTGAAAAAGAAATAAATATAAAAAGAGAAGAAATTGAAAGAAGTGAAAGAGGAGAAAATATTATTCCTCATATAAAAGATATTAAAATTTTAGAAAAAGATATTTATGAAAATTCCAATGAAGTAATACATTTAGAAGGGATTTTAACTAATATAAAAAAAGAAATTGATTTATTATCAAAAAGATATGAAGAAGCTAAAAAAGAAAAAAATGAAAAAATACCTTTATTGATAGAAGAAAAGGGAAAACTTCAAAGAGGTATAGATTTAGAAAAAGAAATTGAAAATTTAAATATTGATATAAAAGAATTAAAAAATAATATTGATATAAACTCTAAAGAAAAAGAAAGTTTAGAAAAGAAAATAAAAGATTTAGATATTCAAATTGATAAAAAATATAAAAAAATCCAATCTAATTATAGTGATATAGAATCTTTAAAAATAAGCAGTGAGTTGAAAAATAATATATTTGAAGCTTTTGATAAAGAAGACGATTTAAAGAAATTAAGTGAAGAAATAGAAGAAAATAATAAATTACTAAAAGAAGTAAATAAAAGATTGGAAGATTTAATATATAAAAATATAGATGTTGAAAAAAATAAAATATCCGTAAATGAAAAATTAAAAAAATTATTAGAACATCAAGAATCTTTAAATAAAAATTGTCCTGGAGATAATAAAATTATTTCTACACAAAAAGAATATATTCATAATTTAAAATCTAGATTGGAAAATACAAAAGATTATGAAAAACAAATTAAAGTTATTAAAGATGATTTAAATAAAAATGAAAAAAGCAAATATGATAATCAACGATATTTAAATGAATCTAGTGATAAGTTAGAGAGAATAAATAAATCAATTGATGAATTGAAAAAAGGACTAAATAATTTAATATATCAAAATATGGCCGCATATTTAAGAGAAGAATTAAAAGATAATGAACCTTGTCCAGTATGTGGTTCTACTCATCATGAAAAAATTTATGTTACTACTAATTTTGATGAAGCTAAAGAAGTGGAAGAAAAAATTAAAAAATTAGAATTAGATTATAATAAAGAAAAAAATAACTATGATGAATTATTACTAAAAAATAGAGAACTTCATTCAGTGGAAAATATAAAAAGAAAATCCCTAAATGAATTAGAAAATAAGTTAGGTGATTATAATTCAAATTCATTACAAAAAGAAATAGATTTAAAGCAAAAAGAGTTAAAAATCTTAGAAGAGAAAGTATTATTTTGGGAAGAAGATAAAGACAAAACAATAAATGAAATATATGAAATAAAAGATAAAAAATACGATATAGAAAAAGAAGAAGTAAAAATAAAAGAAAATTTAAATTTAGATAAAAAATTAAGTTTAGATTTAAAAGATAAAGTAAATAATTTGCAAAAAAAATATGACAACCTTAATAAGGAATATTTATATTTAAAATCTAAAATAAAAATTAATGATTTATCAATAAAAGTTAAAGAAATAGCTGAAAATGAAAAGAAAGTTGAAAAATTAAATGACGAAGTTTCTATTTTAAATAAGGAAAAAGAAGCATTAGATATTAAACAAAAAGAAAGTAATTATATATTTAATGAAATTGATAAAAAGCTTTCTAATATTGCTCAACTTAGAAATACTAAATATAAAGAATTAAAAATCAAAGAAGATGAACTTAATAAAATTGCAAAAGGAGTATCTCCAACAAAATTATTACAATCAACATTGGAATATATTGAAAAAATAACAAAAAATGAAAAAGAGCTACATGATAATTTAAATAATAAAAAATGTGATTTTGATGAAAAAACTAAAATAAAAAGTAGTCGTGATGGAATTTTATCTCAAGCTAAAAAACAATTAGAAATGAAAGAAGAAGTTTTAAAAAATTTATTATCAAAAAATAAATTTGAATCAATTAATTTGGTGGAAAAATCTATATTACCACAAAATATAAAAAGTAAGTACAAAGGTGAAATAGAGTATTTTGATGAAGAAACTAAATATTTAATTCTTAAAATTTCTGATTTAAATAAAAAATTAAATGGTAGAAGTGTAAAAGCAGAAGAATTTGAAAATCTTCATGACTTTATTACCACATTAAAAAATGAAATATCTACTTTGAGAAAAGAAATTGGTTCAAAAGAAAATGAACTAAAAAATATTGAAAAATCACTATCATCAATAAAAGAATTAAGTAAAGAAATTAAAAAAGAAGAACATGAACTATCTTTATTAGATGAAATTAATAAATTAATTATGGGTAATAAGTTTGTAGAATATGTGGCAACAAATCAACTTAAATACATAGCACTAGAAGCTTCTAAGAGGTTATCAGCCATAACTAGGGGAAGATATGCCCTAGAAATTGATGAAAACCTAAATTTTATTATGAGAGATAATATGAATGGAGGACAAAGAAGAAGTGTGGATTCTTTATCAGGAGGAGAAACATTTTTAACTTCTTTATCTTTAGCACTGGCTCTATCATCTCAAATCCAATTAAAAGGGAATAATCCATTGGAATTTTTCTTCTTAGATGAAGGTTTTGGATCATTAGATACAGACTTGCTAGATGTAGTTATGGAATCACTAGAAAATCTTCATAGTGATAACCTTAGCATAGGTATAATATCTCATGTTGAAGAATTAAAAAATAGAGTGCCTGTAAAGCTTTTAGTTACACCATGTGATGTGGGAACAGGTTCAAAAGTAAAAATAGAATATAGTTAAAAAAAATAACCGATTATTGGATCGGTTATTTCAGAGTGTAGACAAAGTCTACACTCTTTTATTTTTGTCAATACTCTTATAT
>OJME01001046.1_pt1 | contig 23525 bp, 22 predicted proteins | sample 1597151 | NCBI WGS metagenome assembly OJME01 (sample SAMEA2452118, study PRJEB22498) | human gut metagenome | biome: human feces; feature: human gut; material: feces | place: Australia | collected 2012
CCCAATATTGTCCTGGTTTACTTGTATCTACATCACTTGCATCTATAACAGCTTTGTCTGTTATATCTCCATCTTCTTTATCTATAACTTTTAAGTCTAAATCTTTTATTTCGAATTTATCTCCTACATTTAAAGTTATGCTATCTTTAGAAGTTACTACTGGTGCTTCATCTTTTACTGGAGTTTCGCCTATTTCTAACCATTTAGTGTAAGCATATCCATTTAAGTTATTATATCTTACTTTTGTCCAACCTTTAACTGGAGATTTATCAGCTAATATTTCTAATACATCACCTGTTTTAGAATTGTCTAATAGTGCAGTATGTTTTCCTTGTCCTGCTCTTATTGCTAAATATTGATCTTTAGTTGATTTAGTATTAACTTTAGCAGTCCCAATTACTTCAGGATCTGTACTTCCTTGTTCCATTTCATCTAAGTATTTACTAGATATATATCCTACTTTGCTACCGAATTTTATTTGATACCAACCATTAGAGCATTTACCTGTAACTTGGAATACTTGTCCCGCAGCTAATTTTCCTATTTTTGCATAAGAAGTTGATGGTCCAGTTCTTACATTAAAGCTAATTTGTGCTTTGAATACATCACTACAATCTTCTACTTCTGTTACTGTAGTTGAAGATGTTTTAACATATTTTTTAGATATATAAGCTGTTCCACCTTTATAATTTATTTCATACCAATTTGAATTTTCCCCAACGATTTCTACTTTATTACCTGTATATAATTTTCCTATTATTTTACCAGATAATGATGCTTTATTTCTAACGTTTAATCTACTATTTCCTACTTTAACTTTTCCTACTTTTATAGTTATTTTTGAATCTTGTGCTAAAACTTTTTCCACTTTAGTTTTTGTAGCAGTTTCAACATTTGCATTTGCTAGAGCAGTATTATCTGCGTAAACAGATACTGTTGTAGCTACTATTAACCCAGCTGTTATAATTACTTTACCACATCTTTTCTTAAACATTTGAAAACTTTTACTCATTTAGTTACTCCCCCTTTGAATTTTTATTTATGAGCTTAGTTATATTATAGTACATTTTCTAATGTTATTGGGCATTTTTTTGAAATTTTTTCATTTTTTGGTATTTTATTGCAATTTATTTCTTCTATATTCCACAGTATAAATCATTTTTTTACTTTATTGTTCTTACAAAATTTAAATTAAAAATATTATAAACAAATTCAAACAATTTGTTTATAATATTTTTAATCTGAATTGTATAATATAGGTATAATAAAAAAATAATTTGGGCTATAGAGTAATTCTGACACTCTATAGCCCAAATTATTTTTCACTTCAATAAATAAACACTTGCAAAATCAACAACATGTTATTTATTTTAATTTAGTTTATTACATTCCTATTTCTTTGAATTCTCTACTTCCTGGTTTAACTAATTCTATTTTTCCTTCTTTGCATAAAGGACAATCATCAGCCTCATGAACTTGTATGTCTAATTTTATAGCACTGTATATTGGCATTCCTATTGGAGCACTTGTTCTATCTGCTATACAAGCAACACCGATAACTTCTCCGCCTAATTCTTCTAATGCTTTTTTAGTTTCTAGAGTTGATTTTCCTGTTGTTACAACATCTTCTGATATTATTATTTTAGCCCCTGGTTTAACTTCGAATCCTCTTCTTAATTGCATTACTCCATCTTTTCTTTCAGTGAATACAGCTTCCTTATTTAATTGTCTTCCTAATTCATAAGAAACTATTACACCACCCATAGCTGGTCCAACTACTAAGTCTATGTCTAAGTCTTTTATTTGATCAACAACTGTGCTTAATACTTGCGCAGCATATTCTGGGTATCTTAAAACTTTTGCACATTGTACATATCTGTTACTGTGTTTTCCTGAAGATAATAAGAAGTGTCCTTCTAATAATGCATCACTTTTCTTTAATATTTCTACTACATCTACTTTGCTCATTTATATATTCCTCCGATAATTATAATTTATTTAAATTTTTAATCTTAATTTTTAATTTATTATTTCTAAAATTATATATTGTTACTTACACAATGTAACTTTACTCCGATTAATTCCAACCGATAACTATATTATTCCCCTTATTTCATCTAGAGATTTTATTCCCTCTTTTTCCATGAAATCATTTATTCCTTCTATTATTTCAAGTCCAACTCTTGGATTCATAAAATTAGCTGTTCCGATTTGTACACAAGTTGCCCCTGCCATTATAAATTCTATTGCATCTTCGGCAGTTGTTATTCCTCCCATTCCGAATACTGGGATGCTGACATTTTTACAAACTTCGTGAACCATTCTTAGTGCTATTGGTTTTATCGCTGGACCTGATAAACCTGCGTATACATTTTCAAATACTGGTTTTCTATTTTTTATATCTATTGCAAGAGCTTTGAATGTATTTACTAAAGATACACCGTCTGCTCCTTCTTCTTCACAAACTTTTGCCATTTCTACGATATCTTCTGCATTTGGTGAAAGTTTTATTACTAGTGGCTTTTTACAAACTGCCCTAACTTCTCTTACTACTTCTCTAGCAACTTCACTTTTTATTCCAAATGCCATTCCTCCTGCTTTAACATTTGGACAAGATATATTTAGTTCTATTATGTCGATATCTTTATCGTTTAAAAGTTCAACACCTTTTATGTAGTCTTCTAAACATCTACCCCCGACATTTGCAATTCTGACTAAATCTAATTTTTCAAAGAATGGAAGTTCTTTTTCTATAAAACCTTCAACTCCTGGATTTTCAAGACCTACACTATTTATCATTCCTGATGGTGTTTCCCAAACCCTTATTCCATTGTTTCCTGGTTTTGCATTTAATGTAAGCCCTTTTCCACTTACTCCACCCAATTGTGATATATCATAAACTTCGTTGTACTCTCTTCCAAATCCAAAGGTACCAGATGCCATTATTATTGGATTTTTAAAAGTTAAATTTTTAAATTTTACACTTAAATCAGCCATTAAAAAATCACATCCTCTCCCCAGAATACTGGACCGTCTTTACAAGTTTTTTTGTTTCCGCCTTGAGTTTTACAAGTACATACTAAACATGCACCCATACCACAAGCCATTCTATTTTCAAGAGATACCATTACTCTTGTATTTGTCCCCTTTTCAGCATTTGTTTTTTCAACTTTGTCCATTAATGCCTTCATCATTGGTGTCGGACCACAAGTTAATATGTAGTCATATTCCTCTGTATTTATTATGTCTGTAACAAAAGTGCTTCCCACAGCAGTCTTAACATTGTTACATACTTCTTCATATTTATCTATTAAAATAGGTTCATTTCTAAAACCTAAATATGAATCGCTATTTGGTATATTTTTTGCAACTAAGTATAGAGGTGCTACTCCTATTCCCCCTCCTACTAATGCAACTTTACCTTCCACCTTTTGATATCCGTTACCATAAGGTCCTTCTAATTTTATGTTGTCGCCAGGTGTTAATCTGCTAAAGATTTTTGTTCCTTCGCCAACTACTTTATATAAAAAAGTTATACTGTTTTCATCTATATCATGAATACTGATAGGTCTTGATAAGGTTGGATAATTATCCCATGCTCTAAGCATATAAAATTGACCCATTCTTCCTTTGAATTCTCCCTGTACCTTCATTTGGTACATGTCTTCTCCTATATATGTGTTTTCTATTATTTTGTACATTATTTTACTCCTCTACATCTACCCCTAAAAGTTTCATTATTAAAGCCATTCTTACATACATTCCAAACTTAGCTTGTTGGAAATATACTGCTCTTTTGTCGTTGTCTACTTCTGTTGCGATTTCATTTACTCTTGGTAGTGGGTGCATTACTAACATATTTTCTGGTGCTTTACTCATTTTGTCTGCATCTAATCTGTAGCAGTCTTTTAATAATTCATATTCTTCCAAATCTGCAAATCTTTCTTTTTGGATTCTTGTCATATATAAAAGATCTAAAGTTGGGATTGCGTCCTCTAAGCTTGCAGTTTCATAGTAAACATGATTTTTTAAATGTTGTTTTACATATCCAGGCATTCTTAATTGCTCTGGAGCTATAAATACAAATTTACTGTCATTGTATCTGTTCATTGCTTTTACAAGTGAATGTACAGTTCTTCCGTATTTTAAGTCACCACATAATCCTATTACGTGGTTATCTAATCTTCCTGTTAATGTTTTTATTGTTAGTAAATCTGTTAGTGTTTGAGTTGGATGTTGATTTCCACCATCTCCTGCGTTGATAAAAGGTACTTCTGTATATTTTACAGCTTCGTCTGCTGAGCCTGCTATTGGATGTCTCATCGCGATTATATCAACGTATCCAGATACTATTCTTATTGTGTCAGCTAGTGATTCTCCTTTTGATGCTGATGATGAACCAGGTTCTGAGAATCCGACAACATTTCCGCCTAATCTCTTCATAGCTGATTCAAAACTAAGTCTAGTTCTAGTTGATGGTTCATAAAATAATGTAGCTAATAATTTTCCCTTACAAACTTCAGAATATTTGTCAGGATTAGCCATGATTTGTTGAGCCAAATCTAAAATTTCATCTATTTCTTTAATTGAAAAGTCTTCTGGTTGGACCAAATTTCTTGATTTTAACATATTTATCCTCCTTTTTTAGCCTCACCGGACTAAAATTAAAAGTTATTTGTATTCTGTTAGTAGGTTATCATTTTTATATTTTTATGTCAATAGATTGCCATAAATTATCAATTAAATAAGTCATTATTTCCAAAAGTTGATATAAAATTTTATTATTTCGTACCTTTTTAATAATACCTATTTAACAAACTATAAATAACTTTACCGTAGTTATTTCTTTTTATTTTAGTTTGATTGATTACTACTTATATTATATGATATAATTTAATTGCTAACTAGTAGAAATACTAAAAGGCTATATATTTTCTCGTTTCTGAACAAAAACGGGCTGATATATAGCCTTTTTTTTATAACATATATAAAATTATACTCATTTTTGATTATGATTTCTTTTATATGTTTCAAGAAATATTTATTTAATAAGGGGGTCGTTAAATGGAAAAAACAAATCAAAACCAAATGGGGACTAAACCGATTGCTTCTTTAATTTTTACTATGGGATGTCCACCTATAGTCTCTATGTTTGTGCAATCTATGTATAACATAGTCGATAGCATTTTTGTTGCAAAACTCGGTGAAAATGCACTAACTGCAGTATCGCTTGCCGCTCCAATCCAATATATATTATTAGCTGTTTCTGTCGGTGTAGGTGTTGGGATTAATTCTTATATCTCTAGAAATTTAGGGGCTGATAATATTGATGAGGCAAATAATACTGTTACCCACTCTATGATTTTAGCTCTTGCACATTCTGTTTTATTTATCATCTTGGGGTTATTATTTATCAAGCCATTTTTCAGAATTTATGCTAACAATGATGCAATTTTTTCCGATGGATGTAGTTACACTTATATAGTAGTGTTGCTTTCATTCTCTTTATTTTTTCAACTTACTTTTGAAAAAGTTTTTCAAGCAACAGGAAAAATGTTGCTACCAACTATTTCACAAATAATTGGGGCTATCTTAAATATAATTCTAGATCCAATATTTATATTTGGCTGGTTTGGAATGCCGAAACTTGGTGTTACTGGAGCCGCAATAGCTACTGTAATTGGTCAAATAGTATCATTCCTTATACTACTTATATTTTTCATCAGAAACGATAGCGTATTAAAAATCGATTTAAAACTGTTTAAATTCGATTGGAACATTATCAAGCAGATATATGCAGTTGGAATTCCATCGGCACTTATGATTTCAATTTCTTCTATTCTTACAATTGCACTTAATTCTGTTTTAGTAAAATTCTCAAATACTGCCGTTTCGATTTATGGTATTTACTACAGACTTCAAACATTTATTACCATGCCTGTAAATGGGTTAGTTCAAGGTATTAGACCTATTATTGGATTTAATTATGGAGCCAAAGATAGGGGTAGAATTATTGAAACATTGAAGATAAGTCTTATTGTTTCTGTTGTGCTTATGTTAATTGGTTTATTATTGTTTATGTTTATACCAAGACAATTACTTTCAATGTTTAGTGCATCAGAAAATATGATGAGTCTTGGAGTTGTAACACTTCGTATAATGAGCCTTGGCTTCTTATTTTCTGCGATTTCATTTATTATATCTGCAATGTATGAATCAATTGGAAAAGGAACTTACAGCTTGGCAATTTCTCTTGTAAGACAATGTATAATAATTATCCCAGTTTCTATATTCTTTTATAAAATAATTGGGCTTACTGGAATTTGGATTACCTTCCCTGTGTCTGAAATTGCAGCTGCACTTGTTTGTTTGTGGATGTTTATTAGAACTTGTAAAAAAGATGAGGTATTTATTAAAAATAATGATTAGTTATTATTTTTGATATCTATTAATATAAAAAATTTTTATTATAAAAAACCTTAAATCTGCATAAAAAAAGAAATGCCATTAAATATGACATTTCTTTTTTAAGTTATATAATTAATTATTTTTTATAATTAATTAGTATTTATTAATTCATATAATTTCTCTATTGAAACGGGATCTACTACAAGAATACTAGTTCCTAAAGTCTCTATTGTTTTGCCATTAGATTTTCCTATTATTGATGGTTTTATTATTGAATTTGATACTGACTTATCAAGTGTCAAAGTAAAATCTATATCTCTTTCTTCATTTGGAGATAAATTTACACTATCAAAATCTATAGACAGTTTATCCGAAGAATTTAAATTAATTTTTTCTATCAATATATTATTATTAGAGTTATTTTTTAATGTATAGCTTAGTAAATAAGTATTTTCATCACTTATAGTTTCGACTAAAGCACTTCCACCTACAATTTCTATATCATTACTTATTGAATTTTCATCATATACCATCACAGAGTAATTCCCTAAATTAGTGGAATAAGTATTAGATGAAGTATTTATAACTGCCTCTATATTATCTAATTCAAAGTATCCCGTACGATTAAATAACATATTAAATTGCAATGTATAACTTGTAAATTCATCAAATTCTTGTTTGTTATTTAACTCTATATTATATATTTCTCCATCATCAAAATTCTGTATACTTATAGATGTGTTATCATCAATTTCTTGATTAAAATCATATATAGGAACTTGAATAATAATATCTTCATTTTTTAAAATAGAAATATCATTATCCCAATCTCCATAAATATAAACATTATTATTGTTCGTATCTGTATTATAATATAAATATTTATATCCAGTTACTAATCCGAATAATAATAAAACTGAAATTATTATTAACAATACTTTATAGCTCTTTTTCATATATAAATCCTAAATTATTTTGCAGTCCATGTATAATCAAAGTGGCTAAATTTATTACCATATCCTACAACCTTTTCAGTGTCTACAATCTTTCCATTAATCATAAAACATCTTTCTTGATTTAACTTAGTTCTTTTATAAACATTTCTATACTTTATAGTGTATGTTTTTTTCTTATTTGGTGCACTTATTGAGTATGAAGCAGTCCTTGTAAAAGATTTTGATGTTGTATACCCTAGTGATGCATCAACGTTTGACTTATTTGCTTTTATAGTTCCTGTTAAAGTATTACTTACACTACGCGCTTGTGATAATGATAGTGTAACTCCTTTTCCTCCTCTTCCGCTTACACCTGTTTTCCAGTCTCCATAAGATGTTCCAGCAGCAGCTTTAGATTTTACAACCCATGGACTCCATGCTGCACTATTTAGTGCTAAAGATGAAGATGATGTTGCTGCAACCATTGTTATAGATAGTACAAGGCTACAAGCAACCATAGAAATTTTTCTTAATAATTTTTTCATAATAAACCTCCCATATATTTTTTCCTCATTTATTATACATGATTTTATTACAAAATATATATTTTATGTAATAAAATTGTTCATTTGTAAAATATTACATATTTTTATATATGCATTTATAAAGTTCAAAAATTTAAACACTATAAAAAGGATGCTGTAGAGTAAATTTTTATTTATCCACATACATCCCTTTTTAATTTATTATAAGTCTATAATATCTTTTCAAGTGTATTACCCTATATTAATATCAGCTTCTGAATATAGGGCCGCTTTTCCGCTTAATCTAACTCTATCTCCATATTTTGTACAGTAAAGTGTTTCGCCTCTTGGTGATGCTTGATATGCCACGATTGAATTTTTATTTAATTTATCTAGATTAGGTTTTAATTCTCTAACTGTTTTTTCATCATCAAATACACAAAGTAAATCCCTTCCCATATAAGCCTCTACTGGTTTTGCTCCGATAGCATCAACCATTGCATCAGTTATTTCAACTGGTTTTAAATCATAAGCTGGAAAATCCATTTCATATAAATCATCTTTTCTGTTTACAATTAAATCGCCACTCATTGTGCTGAATGTAACTGTTTTTAAATTTGGTTCAATTTTATTCATTACTACATATGCACAAGCTAAAGTAGCATGTCCACATAAGTTTTATTAAACTTATTTAAACCAAGAAGAGCTAAAAATTTCTTTCATCATATCAAATTTTTCTCTACCTATAGATTTGATTATTTCTTCTTCTATATTTCTTTTTATATGTAAAGTTTCATCCATAAAATATCTACCTTTATCCGTAAGACAAAGTAATTTATCTCTTGAATTATCCTGATGATTTTCTATTTTAATATAACCTCTCTCCATTAAAACCTTGGCACATTTATGAGCACCTTGGCGTGACATTCCTATCTTCTTAGCTATTTGGGCAACTGTTGTACTTTCTTTATGAATAATAGCAATCATATACGATTCTGTATCTGTTATTTTTTCTTCTCCATTTTGTACCCATGCCTCTATTACTTTTTTTCTTAATTTAGCATGTTTATCACTTATTAAATCAACTAAATTATTCTCATTTAAATAAGTCTGCATAATATTACTCCTTTTATACGTTGATTATTTATCTCATTATTTATTATTATAACGATTTTTTTTTATTTTTAAAGCATTTTTGTCAACTTGGTTGACAATTTGTTTTTTAACTGTTATTATATTTTATGTCAACTTAGTTGACAATTAATTATAATTAAAGTGAGGTAGTTTTATGTTTAAAAATAAAAAAGAACATTTTATATTTATTTTAATGATATGTACAACTATGGTTTATATCATGAGTTGTTATAACGTAGCACTTATAGAAGGATTTTCAGCAAATATATTTTTACATGCTATATTAGGATTCCCTGCTGCATTCGTATTCGCATTAATAGGAGATATCTTCGTAGTTGGTAAAATAGTTGGACGTATCGCCCCTAAATTTATAAAAGAAGGCGACAGTATGGCTAAAGTAGGAATAGTTATGTCATTCTTCACATGTTGTGGAATGGTTCTTTGGATGTCTGCATTCGGAGTTGTTACAAACCTTGGATTTGGACCACACTTCTTTGCAGCTTATGGATTAGGTATTGTGAGAAATGTTATAGTTGCAATGCCACTAAACTTATTAATAGTTTCTCCATTAATAAGGGCTATATTCTTCAAAATGTTCCCACCAGTAGTTGAAAATACAGAAGCAAAAGCATCATAATATTTATAAATTTAATTAAATATTGTTAAAATAAAGAAGGCTGTCGCACTATTTCTTAGTACGGCAGCTTATTTTATATCTTATTTTAACTTGTTTATCTCATCAATTGATAACCCTGTTTTTAGCGCTATAGTTTCTATATCCAATACATCTAGTAATGCTTTTGCTATTTCTCTCTTACCTTGCTGTATCCCTTTTCTTTCAGCTTCGTTTAATGCACTAATTTTATCTCTTAATGTTTTAGCTCTCATTTCATATATTTCACGTTGGGTGTCATCATTACTCATTCGTATTAATTCATCTTTTGCTTGACGTATTTCTTCTATATTCATTTCTAAACCTCTAACTGTTTCACTCTCAGGATTTTTTCGCTACCAAGTATATTTTTAAAAATCTATCTATAATTTCTTATATTGTCTTTTTAATATCATGAAGATGACAAAGAAAATTAAAGTAGTATATATGCTTATAATTTTAACTGTTTCCACGATTTTTGTACTGACTGTGTCTTTTAATTTTAATCTATAGTATAAAACTTGACCTTTTCCATTTTTTTCTGTTTGACCAGATGTTTCAAAATTAGATGTTCCACCCTTTACTTGATATGTATATACAGGTTCTGAGAATATATTTTCATCATCATAAACATATAATCTATATACACAATTCCATTTATTAGACTTTAATAATTTATCTAATTCTGACTTATATTGATCGGTACTATTTACATCTCTTGAACTAACAAATTTATTGAAAGTTTCTTCAAATCTCTTACTTTCATCTATCCATTTATTATGTTGTGTTTTTTGTTCTATACCCATATTTGATAATACAAATGATATAACGAATATAACTGCTGATAATAAAGTTATTATTTTAGTGAATTTTATTGATTTAGTTATCATTTTATTTCTCACCTCTAATTTTTTGTTATTCTCCTTAGCATTTTCACATAGTATCTTTAACACATCGTTATCTATGTCAAATTTATTTATAGCCATATCATACGCTTCTTCTTTGCTATGTCCTTGACTTATAAATTCATCTGCCATATCAAGCAAATGACCTCTTAGCTCTTCTTTTAACTCACTTATCCCAGAACTCTTGTCATTATTGAATAAGTCACATAAATATTTATCTATTTTATTCATTTATTAAATTTCCTCCCCTAAAAATGATTTCATTACTTCCTTAATAAAAAACCATTCTTGCTTTTTCAGTTGATATGTTTCCCTTCCTAAATCAGTCATTTTATAATATTTTCTTCTTCCTCCAGCGCCTTCTTCTTGTGACCAATAAGATTCTATAAATCCTTTTGATTCCATACGCTTAAGTGCTAAATACATTGTCCCTTCTTTTAATTCAAACATATTATTACACTTAACTTTTACTGTTTTTGCAATCTCATACCCATAACAATCTTGTTCATTTAATATTGATAAAATTATTGTGTCAATGTGACCTTTTAAAGCTTCTTTATTTAGTTCCATCATTTCACCCCCTCTTTATATAACTTTAATACTCTATAATACAAGGTACTGTTGTTTATATAGTAATACATATTACTCTATAATGCAAGGTAATTTTTAAAATATTTATATTCACACAGTAAAAAAGATAGAAATCATAAAAATTCCTATCTTCCTTATCATTATAAATATTTATATTTTTTTAATCTATAAACCAATAACTTTTACTTTTAATAATCTAGCCACTCTTCTGTATTATCCATCTGATATTGTAAATCCTTCAAAAATAAAGACTTGTGCTAATCTACACAAGTCTTTATAATAGATAAAGTCGGCTATCTCAAATGCTATATTTTTATGCTGACTAAGCCGTGTTTATTACAAAGCACGTAGATAGTTCCATGTCCACACCTTTTAAAATGTGTGAATGCATTTTGCTCTGGATATAGTTTGTTAATCATCAACTTATCCCCAATTACATAGGCAATAAAAGTTATAAAATGAGATTTTGTCATTGGATGATCCACAGATACGAAAATATCATCTTCAATATATTCAACTTTTATATCATTTCTAGTTAAATTTCCGTCATTATCCACAGATTTCTCGCTATTTTTATCATTTTTCAATTCTTCAGCCTTTAATTCAGTTAATTTTTGTCCACAACAATTAAGAATTACATTATTTGTACTAGCGATAATATTTCCACATTTTCCACAGAAATAAAACCTCGTTTTCTTCATATTTGCCATGTCATTGTCGTTTATATTAACATCATAAATAGGATAAATCTTTTTTGAGGTGTTCTCAACCTACGTAACGTAGAGTTTTTGCATAAAAAAAAGAAGATGAAACACCACCATGTTTCATCTCCTTATTTATCTATTTATTATAGGCTTAAAATTATTCTTTAAATCTTAATCTTAGTACCATCCTCTACGTTTCATAGCATCTGCTACTCTCTTGATTGAAGACATGTAAGCTGCAGTTCTCATATCAACGTTATATTCTTCTTTTATTGCCCATATAGCGTCGAATGCTTTTTTCATTGCTTTTTCTTGTTTAGCTTGAACTTCTTCAAATGACCAAGAGTCTCTTTGTAAGTTTTGTACCCATTCATAGTAAGAAACTGTAACACCACCACTGTTAGCTAATATATCTGGAACTAAAGTTATTCCTTTTTGAGCGAATATTTCGTCAGCACCAGGAGTAGTAGGTCCGTTTGCACCTTCACAAACTACTTTAGCTTTAACATCGTTAGCATTTTCAGCAGTTAATTGATTTTCAAGAGCACAAGGCATTAATAAATCAACATTAGCAGTTAAAACATTTTGATCAGTTGCTTCAGCACCTGGGAATCCTTTTATACCTCTGTTAGGAGTTGTTGGTATGTAAGCCATTAAAGCTTTCATATCTATTCCATCAGGATTAGTTATAGTACCAGTATGGTCACCAACTATAACTACTTTAGCACCAAATTCTTCTATATACATACCTGCGTAACTACCAACGTTACCACAACCTTGTAATGCAACTTTAGCACCTTTTATATCTATACCAACTTTAGCTAAAGCTTCTCTAGCCATCATTGCTACACCGTATCCAGTAGCTTCTGTTCTAGCTAAAGAACCATAGAAATCAACAGGTTTACCAGTATAAGTACCAGGAGCAAATTCACCAGTTACTTTTGCATGTTCGTCAACCATCCAAGACATTATTTCCCCATTTGTATTTACGTCTGGAGCTGGAACATCTACTTTTTCTCCTACGAATGGAGCAAGTGCTGCAGCAAATCCTCTAGATATTCTTTCTAATTCACCTTTAGAATAGTCGTTAGGATCGATGGCCATACCACCTTTACCTCCACCATATGGTATACCAGTTACACCACATTTGAAAGTCATCCAAGTAGATAATGCTTTAACTTCGTCTTTAGTTACATTTGGATGGAATCTTAAACCACCTTTAAATGGTCCACAAGCGTTGTTGTGTTGAGATCTGTATCCAGTGAAAGTTTTTATAGTACCATCATCCATTTTTACTGGGAAGTTAAATTCCATAACTCTCATAGGATTTTTTAGTATTTCGTAAACTGCTGGATCAGTTCCTAATTTATCGCAAGCATGTTTAACTTGTAATTGTGCGATTTCAAATACATTTAAAGTTTTTTCTGCCATTTTATAAGCCCCCCTAAATTTTTACATGAATTTTTAAAATTTGTATTCCCCCAGATGCTTTAGTATAAATTGTCATTTATTACCATTCATCATAATTAGATTATATCATATTTTTTTTTTATGTGTAATTGAATTTTTATTCAACTGATTATTAATTTTATATTTTAATTTTTTTATATGTTGCATTTTTACACCACTTATGAAAAACGTTTTCTAGTCGATTTTGTTGATATTCCATAATATTTACTCATTCATTTTGAAAACCTTTTCATAAACCATTCTTTAGAGAGAATTTTTAAAATTTTTAATTAATTAAAGTTTGACTTTATTTGACTGTTTATTGTCGTTTTATGTCGATAAAATGCATTGCTTTTTAAAGTTTCTGATATTATTTTCAAAATTTCTATAGATTATTTTTTACATTTATATAACTTATTTACTTATATTTATATATTTCGATATATAATATTAAAATTTTTAAATCATTATTTTGTAATTTATTATTATTTTAGTCAATCCATATTTTTTATAACTTTATTAATACACAGAAAAAAGCCCTATGTAAAACTTTTTACATAGGGCTTGGTTGAGATATTTTTAAATATAATATTAGTCTAAAATTATGCAACGTTTTTGAATCCCATTTCTCTAACAACTGCGTCATGTTCTCTGTAAGTTCTTAAGAATGGTATTCTTAATTCTTTACTTAATACTGCTACTACTATAGTTGGTGCTAATGCTGCTACTAAGTAACCAGCTGTTTGTCCTATTGATAAACCAAATCCAAAACTGCTTGTCATAAATCCATATGCTATTACGAATGCTAATAATGAATCTCTTACTACTAAACTTATTTGCATTCTTCTTTCAACTTGTTCTTCTGTAGCTTTGTTCATTGATACATATTCTTCTACTACATATCTTACTACTGCGCTACATAAACTAAACATTCCTGCTGTACTTACTGCAATTACTAAATCAATAACTGATGATTGAGTTGGAACGCTAAATAATAAAAATAAAAAAGCAATTACGAATGATACCATTAAATCTCTAAACATTTTGTTCATATCCACTTACCTCCTAAAAACTTTTTAAACACTGTTATTTAATTTGATTTTGTTTTATTTGTTTTCTTACCTTTTTCTTAATTACATTATATTCCGTGAGACCTACTAATTCTATAAGTATCTTAACCCAAAATATCACAATATTAACATTATCCAGCTTATTTTATATTTTTATATTATTTTTTTGTCTTGATCTAACCATAATCACCAAACCATTGGAATTTACAAGTTGTATCTTTATTTTTCAGAAAAATTCAAATCTTTTTAAAAGATTTATATTTCATTCATTTCCTTTAAATATATAATTATATTCATACAAAATATAAGAATGTTGATTAAAAGTATCAGTATATTAATCTACCCTATCTATTTTTATTTATATATTTTTTTACATTATAAAAACCCATGCAATTTTACATTTTGCATGGGCTTTTCCGGTTTAATTTTGTAAACATATTATTGATCCTATCTACCTATATTATTCCTTCTGTTGTAATTCTTCTTTCGCTTGCTTTTGTTCTGCCATCATTTCTCTGGCAACTTCTATTACAGCTCTAAACATCGCAATCAATAAAGCAAATGTGCAACCTGCTCCAAGTGATGCTATCACACCTTCAATCGGAGTTGTTCCGCCTGCCATCATTAAATAAGCGAAAAAGATTGCAAATAATATGACTACGTCTCTATAAAATTTAAACATACACAAGACCTCCTAAAATATTTAATTATATTTTTCTGTGCTTTTGTTTAGCTAGTCTTCTCCATCTGTTACTATAATTATATGTTTTTAATTTTATTATTTTCATAGTGTTCTTTATCAAAAATATAACAATCTTAATGATGTATAACTTTTTGTTAACATTGCAATTGTATAATAGTAGTTATCCAAAATAATTTTTAACGTTGAAATTTAAACATTACCTATACTTAACTCTTTCTTTATAAATATATATTTCAAAAAAATTATTTATTATAAATATAATTATCTTGATATACCCTAACCTATTTTTTGCACATTTTTTACATAATTCAAACAAAAGCTGTTAAAGTTATTTTGAACAAAAAAATCCTGTGTAAATTATCACACAGGTAATTAAGTCATATATATTTAAATATTATATTAAGGATTTTTTCTATGTCTATATATTTAAACTAGCGGTTTTACTAGCTCATAGGCTACGCTAATTCTTCTAACTCAACTTTCGCTTCTTGTCTATTTGATGGCATTCTTAGTTCTTTACTTATTGCACAAACAACTAATGCTGGTGCTAATGATGCAATCATAAATGGTATTGCTTTTATAAAAGTAAGGCCTGTTTCTCCAAATGAAACTGTCATTGAGCCGTAGCATAATAAAAATGCTACTATACTATCTCTTAGAACTAATCTACTTTGTCTTATAATTTCTACTTCTTTAGGTGGAAGATTTATTTTTAGATTTAAATCTTCTTCATTTAAATTTCTAATCATTGATATTAATAAACTAAATATTGCTGCAGACCCCAATGAGATTATTAAACCTTCAACTGCAGAAACATTCATTATTTTACTAAATGTCATGTATAAAAAACATAATACAAATAATAACACAAAATCTCTAATTATCTTTTTCATTAATACTCCTCCTAATATTAAAATATCCATTCATATAAATTTTTCTTTACGCTTGATACATTCATTATATTCAGTATAAAATTTATTTTCTATAAGTATATTAACAAAAAAATACAATAATATTAACATGATTTTTAAAATTTTCTTAGGAAAATATTTTCTAATTAAAAATTTTTTTATAATTAAAAAATTTAATTCATTATTTCTTATGCCTTAAATTTTTTATTTTATATTTTTAAAAAATGTATAGAAATATATTTTGTTTGGTTTACGTTTTCCTTGTAATTTCAATGGTTTTTAATTTTTTATTATTTAAAACAAAAATATTTTAATGAAAGCGTTTCGTTTAAGTTTTTATATTTTTCACTTTAATAAATGTCATTTATTACCATTTATTTCCTATCGTCATCTCATATAAATAATTTTTCACTTTTAAAAAATAACAGTATGTTAACATTTTCACTAAAACACTACTTATACTAAAAATATATATATATATATCATCATTAATTTTTATAAATTTATTCTATTTGACAGTCCTAGTCCTTAACCCTACAATATATGTGGTAATATATGGTTTTTAATTTCAAATAAAATAGAAATGGGGATTCGATTATGAGAAATATTAAATTTTCAAAGAAGGATGAGATTATCTTTTTAATCAGCGTATCATTCTTTTGGTTTGCACAATATGTCTATATTCCATATCAAACGATTTACCTTACATCAATCAACGTCACAACTTCATTTATCGGTATAATCGTCGGCGCATATGGAATTTCACAAATGTTGCTTAGACTTCCAGTCGGGCTTAGTGCGGATATAGTCAGAAAGCACAAATATTTTATAATGATAGGTGGTCTGTCTTCTGGAGTTGCATCGCTTTTTAGAATAATAATTCCAAATGGATTCGGATTTTTAGTTGCTAATTTATTTTCTGGATTGGCATCGGCAATGTGGATTTCATTTATGGTGTTTTATACTGGCCATTTTTCAAAAGAAGAACAACAATCTGCAACTGCCAGAGTTGTAATGTTTAACAACATAGGAATGTTGATGGGGTTTGTTGCGAGCACGTTTTTATATAACACAATCACAATGAGGGGAATTTGTATATTGAGCGTTGTCGGTGGGCTTATAACGCTCTTATTATCATTTAATATAAAAGAAGAAAATCCACAAAAAGGCGAACACGATATAAGCGATTTGATTTCGATTTGTGCTAATAAAAGACTTCTTTTATTTTCATTTATAGCACTTATTCAACAGGGGGTTCAGCTTACAACATCGATGTCGTTTACAAATCAAGTTTTGAGCAATCTCGGCGCATCGAATACTTTGATAGGAATTGCATCGATTATTTATATGATTTCATCAGTAGTCTTTTCGGCACTTTCTTCAAACAATGTATTCAAAGGTGGTCCGAAAAAATTAATACCAACAGTTTTAATAATCATAGCAATATATTGCGTGTTAGTTCCGAGCGTAAACAGCATACCTATTATAATGATGTTGCAAATACTTCCTGGGACTTCGAGCGGAATTTTATTCTCATGTGCAACTTCCGAAGCCATGAAAGAAGTTAAGCCATTCCAAAAATCAACTGCAATGGGATTTTTCCAAGCATTTTATGCAATCGGAATGACTGCATTTCCTATGATGACAGGAAATTTGGCATCTAGATTTAGTATGTCTGCTGGATTTTTCGTATTAGCGGCTATTGCTATTTGTGGTTGTGTGATCGCTGTTTGTTTTTATAGATTTGAAGGTAGATCTAAGCAAATTGACAAGGCAATTTAGGGAGATAAAATTTTTAATTTTAGATATTTATTGTGAAAATTTTTTTGAAATAGGATTACTCCTATATATCATAAAAAGGAAAAAAGCTTGTAGGAACTTTCTACAAGCTTTTTGTTGGATGTTTTATTTAAATTTTTGAGAGAGCGTTAGTTTTATATATATATTACTTTCCATTTACATTTTATATAATAGCACATATGTTCGATTAATACAATAGATTTTTCGAATGTATGTTCGATTATTTTTTAATAAAAAACTGCTGCAAAATAAATGAAAATTTTATTCTACAGCAGTTTTATGTATATTTATATAGTTTTATCTAGCTATTTTTCTAATAAACTTTTCATTTTAGTAACTGGACAATCTTCAAGATATTCTTTTGAATCTTTACCAATACTAACCCCTTTATCAATCAAATATTTCGCTATTTCATAATCACCACTTTCAATCATTGTATATAATAATTTTTGTCTTTCTTCTTCACTTACAGATTTTATATCAAAGTTATTTAATAATACTTTCATCAATTCCGAATTGCCCACATTTTCTGCATTATAAATTATATGTAAATTAACCTCTGCACCATGCTCAATCAACATTTTCGATGTTTTTTCAAGATCATTATAAACTGCCAAACACAAAATTGTTTCATTAGGATTGTCGATATATGTGTTTATATCAGACATTTTGCTTACTAGATATTCAATTCCCTCAATATATTCATCATTCGAACACTGCATATTGTAACTTATAATTGTATAAATATCACTGTCCGATAAGTCAGTATATTTATAAATCATTTTTAGCGTATCCAAATCACCACAAAGTGCAGCATATCCTATGGCATCACTCAATTCTGTGGAATTTTCTTTATATTCCATTCCATTTTCCAATAGATATTTGGCTATATCTTTCTTTGCATATGTTATAGCAACAGTCAATAAATCCTGATTTTGTGAATTTTTAATTTTTAATTGAGTTTTTTTCAGCTTCTTTATGTAATCTAAATTTCCAAGATAAACATTATAAAAAACTTCCTGATTTTCATTTAAATCCTTCCTTTTAATTTCGCCGATACTTATCAACCAATCCAACGCCACATATTCATAATCCATAACGCCTTCTCCATCTGATGCCACAATATGTCTCTTCGTATTGTTCGATATTTTTACACCATCATTATAAAGTAATTTGGCCATTCTTAGCATTTCCTTATCGCTCACATATCCATCACCCATAGATGTTATCGCATAATCTATACAATTGTCCCCGCTAGTATCTAGCGCATTTTTATCTACATTTCTATCTATCAATTCCTCACAAACGTCATACATTCTATTAGTAACCGCACACATAAGCGTAGTCATTCCGTTCTCATCAACATAATCAACATCCGCACCATTTTTGAGAAGCAACATCGCCATTTTTTCGTTGGAATTAGATATACTTACCATCAATGGATTTTCCTCTTCCGAAATATACTCATAATTGGCAAACTTATTCACATCAGCCCCATTTAAAAGTGCCCACTTTGCCATTTCATAATTATCTTTTGTTACAGCTTCAGAAAAAAGCTGCTGAACAGTCGCACTTGTGTCAAAATTTTCTTCACTCGACTCGCTTACACTGTCACTTATGCTCATCTGCATTGTCTCTTCTTTTGAACATCCGATGCAGGTTAGCGTGGTTAGTATTGTGAATAGTAGTAGTATTTTTTTCAATGTTATCCCCACTTGGTTTGATTTTGTCGTATAATACTAATATTTTTTATCTAATTATTATATATTATATAGAAGGACGAACCTTTTTAAAGTTCGTCCTTCTATATAAATCAAAACTTTATTTTTATGTCATAATCATAAAGTTTTAGAAAAAGGTTTCTTGTATATTCAAATTTACACTACCAAAATTCTCTTTATCTTTTTTGCTCATCTTATTATAAACATATGTTGCTGTTTCAAGTAAATAAGATATATCATCTTTTTTACTAAATGATATAAAATTATTTATAAACTCATTTTTCTTATTCTCATTTAAAACACTACTTTTAATTATCATCTCTATAATATTCAAACTATTTTTATCTAGTACATAAAATTTATTGACCATATCCTTAAATGTTTTTGTATCACATCTATTCTTCAACCATATTTCTATTAGATCTAAGTAAGTATTTTTTCCGTACGCACTTAAGTAAGTTGCTACTCTGCCATTAGATTTAGATGATTTATAAACATATTTACACAGTTCTTTATATATATCATTGCATTCTATTTTTGTATATTTAACAATAAATTCTACTTCTTCTTTTTTATTAATATTATATAATTCTTGTATTATTGTTAATAAACTAGGTTCTGTTAAATAATGTAAGAATATCTTTTTAATCTTTTGAGATTTTATCTTTTTATAATGTTCATAATCAAATTTATTATCAGATATTATATCTATAAAGGATTTTTTCTCTTCTATATCCATTGAGTGATATAGTAATTTCCATTCTTCCCTTAATCGACCATATAATTTATACTTTCTAATTTTCTCTTGTAGTTGATCTTCAGTTATTTTTTTATTTGTCTTTGATGGTTCTCCTCTTGAAGTAATATATTTCTCAGGCATTAATAAAATTTCTTTATATTCTTCTTCATTTACACCAAATGATAAATAGAAAAATTCTTTATTTCCAACACCTTTTCCTTGTGTTGCTATTAATAAGGCTTGTACAGCCCTAAGATATTTTTTATTCCATTCAGTTCCAACATACCCTCTCTCTTTATTATTTAAAGGTATATATCTCATTGGAAATGAAAATATCTGTATTTTCTCATTGTTCGTTCGACTGCTATTTAATTTTTCCTGTAGTTTTACATTAATTTCCAACCTTTTATATAACTCTTCAGGAGTATCAGCTTTATAGTTTTTGCCTTTTCCCCCAAATCGCTCCGAATTATATAAAATATAATTTGATAAATAATTAATACCATTATTAGCTGCAGTTGTTATAGCTTTTATATATCTTTCTTTATCTTCAATATGGTCAAATGCAATTCTAGCTGGTTTTATAGCTATTTTTGATAATAATTTAGCTCTTTTATCAGTCATAAAATTAGCATCTAGACCTTGGTTAAAGTCAACAAACCTTCTTTTTTTCTTCCCTGTTTTAGGATTTATATATGTTGCCCCTCTTTCAAATCCCAACTCTATTACCTCATCTATTATAGTCTCAAAATATTTAGATTTTAAAACATTATTATCCATCAGTAATAAATCTTTTTTAGGCCCATATTTCTCATCTATTTCTTTAATCTGATCTTTTATAGAAATAAAAGGTTTAAACTCTGGTTCTAATATTTTTACAGCACAGAATCCACAATCCATACCACAACCCCTTGTAGTATATGCATAATATGCATCATTATTTTCATACTTATACTCTGTATTTGATAAAATACTATAATCTGGTGTTAGTATATCTATATTTATATTATCATCATATCCCAGCAAATTACTACTTATTAACTGATTAGGTATTACTTTTACATCTGTATCTTTAGCAAACTCTTCTTGCATAAGCGTTGCTAATATTCCACCTGTATATACTTTTTCCTTTCCAACCAATGTCTTAGCATATTCTATTGCTTCTAATGTTTTCTTATATTCATATGTAAATAATGTGCATACATTAACTCTATCCCATAAATTATTTTTTATAATATTATTTATTTCCTCTATATGTTCATCTATTTTTTCCCCATATTTATTTATATAATATTTATCATTTTTTATTTTTTCTATGACTTCATCTGAAATTTTTTCAGGCAATCTCCCTTTACAGAACCAAACGTTTGCATTTCTATATTCCTTATAATAATAAGAAATTTTCATTAATCCTAGGGGAGGATATTTACATTTATAATCCGGTTCTATTAATAATATATTTTCCACTATAGCACCTCCTAAACCTTTATTATAAATTAAATCGACCCCCTGATCAATATTCACTTAGCTATGATAATCATAGTTTTTCCCAAAAACCAAATGTTCTCTTATCTTCTTTGATATCCATATTTCCTATTAAGTAGCTTCTATCTAAATCTTTATTAAAGTGGGTGCAAGATACCTCATTTATATATATACATCCTGCACATGCTTTTTCTCTTTCTATACATATAGGGTCAAATATGCATGTTTGAACTGAATCCAGTGTAAATTTCAGCCACTTACTAAGCTGTGTTTCATATAAATTAAATAATGAACCTAGGCTTAAACCCTGTGAATTCTGGCAATAAATAAAAATTGCTGGTATTTGTGGAAATATATATTCAGATAAAGAATCTTTATCTAACCCAGATAAATAACCTGCTTGTTTTATTAAACTATGTGATATAGAATGTAATAATTTATATACATGGGAAGTAATTTTAAAACTATTTTCATCTATATCTTCAAATGACTGTATAGCTTCTAAATTTATATTATTTAAAAACCATTCTTTTAATTTATTTTCATCATTTGTATCTATAGGCAATTCATTTTCATTTATAAAATTATTTTTTAATAGCCATTCTATAATCCTTTTCTTATCAATTTCTATTAAAATACCTTCTGTCATTAATTTAACACCATAAATACTATTCTTTAGTTCACTTTGTTCACCTTTAAAAAATTTCATTTTTAGTTTTCCAGCCATTTTAGGGGTATTTTCTTTTCTAGTATAGCCATATGTACAAAAAACAAATGGTATATTTCAACTTGCTTGTATATTTTTTATTCCTAGATTGCTCATAATCTCTCTATAATCTTCATTTCCAATATTAGTTTTTAATTCACTTGCAATTTTTATTGCTTGATCCAAAGTACATATATAACCATCATGTTTATCTGCATTTAATATTCTAAAATACTCTAAAATATTAGATGCACAGTAATATGTATTGTTTCTCTCAGCGATATTCCCCATGTTAATATCTATATAATCTCTTAATTTAGTTATATTTACACTATTAGTATATTCATCTATTTTTTCTTGTTTTGCCTGCTTAATTTGATTCTCTGTCAAGCATCCTAGTTTTCTTAATGTTGCTTCAAGCTCCTTTATCCTATCTATCTGTTCAGGTGATAGACCTTCATGGATACCATTTTTTATAAAGTACTTATATTCCTCTTCTGTTAATTTATTAATCCACTTTGATATAATAATAACCGATGCATCATCCTTATTATCAAATAAAAACTTTTCTTCTCCCATATTTATCAAGTCAACTGTTGATATTGAAAATGGTATAAAATTAGAATTATCTAGTGCCATTGTTGGATAAATCATAGTTCCACATTCAGGACATACCTTATTCATTTGTTTTTCTTCTTTGCAAATTCCACATACAAACGAATATCCATTTGTATAAATCATATGGTCATATCCATGTTTATTACATGGTATAATTTCAACAGGACCTGCCCAACCACACTCACATCTATATATAAATGAAATTTGATTTAATTCTTTGTTACAACACCTGCTTAAATTTGGTTTATCTTTTCTAATATAAGCACTTTTTGATTTTCTTTCTATTTTATTACACTTACTACAATAAAATATTAATGGACTTATTTCAGAAAATATATCAGGAGTCTCCCCTAGTTTATATGTCCTTATTTCAAAATTATCAAGTATTATACTTTCTGCAGTACTAAATCCATCAAGTTTGCCTCCTTTACTATTAAAAATATCTATACTCATTCTTATTTTTTCTAATA
>OJME01001082.1_pt1 | contig 23081 bp, 24 predicted proteins | sample 1597151 | NCBI WGS metagenome assembly OJME01 (sample SAMEA2452118, study PRJEB22498) | human gut metagenome | biome: human feces; feature: human gut; material: feces | place: Australia | collected 2012
AAACATATTAACATAAATGAAAGATGTTCATAGCTAATTTCTTTGATTTAAGATGTAGTATAAGGAAAATAGAAGGGGTTGTCTCAAAATGATTTTAAAATCATAAAAAGAGGCAACTCCTTTTGGTTTTATTTTTTGAATAAGTAAGTAGCTAACTCTGTAGAATTTAAATCTATTCCTAAGTAATAAACAACATTGTCTTGTAGTAAGTAATAAACAAATCTAGATTCATCTAATTTAATATCATCTCCTGAGATAGTGTATAAATTAGTTCTATAAACTTGTGCTTTTCCAAATTTTCTATAAAGTGAAAATCTTCTTCTAAATCTTTTATCAACTAGTACATCTGTATTTTTGTATGCTTTGATAAAAGGAACTTCGTTTATCATTATATCATTTATATAAAGACATTTTAAATCGAAGCTGTCATTTTTACCGTTTGATAATTCTTCCCATAATTTAAGTAAATCATCGTTTTTTATTAATTTAACACCTAAAGTTGTAGGTAAAATTATTAAATCAGAAGAAGTTTGTACAGATTCTTCGTTATTATTCCAGTTTACTGTAAATTCATCTTCTTCAATAAAGGAAACAACTCCGATTTTAGTAGTATCATTTTTTAAAGCGACAATAAATCCAACTTGGAAAGTATCACAAAACTCTGTATTTTCGTCAAATACTAAAGTTTCATTTTCTATGGAAAATTTAGATGCTAATTCTTTATTTTCCAATTCATATTTTGTTATATAGTTCATAAGTTTCCTCCTGAAAATTTTTATGGAAGTAAAAAATTTTTACCATATTCATAGTAACAGATTTGAATAGATTTTCAAAGGTTATTTTTTACTTAACAATGAATTTATATATATTTATATATAGTATAAATATAATTAAAAAATAATATTTAAAGATAAGATAAATTATAATAAAAATCATGATATAATTATCAGGTTGATTTTAATCATAAGAATAAATTTATTCTTAATTAAAAAATCTTAAAATAAAAAAGTAATACAAAAGAAGAAAAGAGGTTTTTTATGAAAAATAAGTCTTTTAGTACATTTATCTTAACTATTTTATTAATAGTATGTACGTCACTAGGCTCTGTATCAAATGGATTAAGTAATATGCCAAATATAATAGCAGAGTCTGCAATTGTTATGGACATGGATACAGGAGAAGTTATTGCATCAAAAAATGCAAAAGTACAAAGACCTGTGGCAAGTACCATAAAATTATTGACATCTTTAATTTTTGCAGAAAATATTTCTAGAGGAGATATGATTTCTTTTACAGAAGAATCACTTAAAACTACTCAAACAGCTTTAAACAATTTAAAAAGAATTAATGTGGGAGATAGAATTTCTAGTGATGATCTTATGAAGGCAGTTATGATTTATTCGGCCAATGATGCGGCATATTTAATGTCAAATGCAGTATATGGAAATTATAAAAATTTTGTTAATTTAATGAATGAAAAAGTAAAATTGCTGGGATTAGAAGATACTCATGTGGTAAATCCCTGTGGTTTAGAAAGTAATGCAGTAGATCCTTATAATAAAGAAATTAATATATCTACAGCTTATGATATAGCAGTAATAGCAAAGGAAGCTTATAAAAATTCTTGGATTAGAGAAACTATATCAAATGAAAATTCAAATGTAACTATAAATATAGAAGGTGAAAATGTTCCACTTAAGATAAGAAATAAAATACTTGGTCAGTATGGAAATGTGGGTGGAAAAACAGGTAATGAAGTTCAAGCAGGTCATTGTTTTGTGGGATTTTTCCAAAGAGATAATAGAAATTTAGTTACTGTTGCTCTTAACTCTCAATATGGTTTAGATGGAACTAATGTTTTTAATGATACAAAAGCTATAGCTGATTATGGGTATTCAGCTAAAAAAGAAATATTTAAAAAAGTAGGAGATGAAATAGCAACTATTAAACTGCAATATAGAAAATATGGTGTTTTTGGTCCTAAGAAATACATAACTGTTCCAGTTATAGCATTAGAAGATATAACTTATTATAAAAATGATATAAATGATGGTCATGAAAAAATAGAATATAACAATGAAAATAAAAGTGCTTGGAAGTTATCAGGTAAAAATATTGAATTGAATTTCACATTGCCTGATTATTCTTCAAAAGTAAAAGGAAAGGTAAGTTTAAATAAATTTAAATTGCTTAAAATTTATATGTCATCATCTTTTATGTTTATAATAAAAGTTTTAGTAGTACTTCTTGTGATAGCTTATTTCATTAGGCTTAGAAATTTAAAAAGAAAAAGAGCTAGAAAAAATACTAGAAAAAATAAAAGAAGAAGATAAACTTTACGAAAAATAAAGGTTTACTATAAATTTAAAGTCATTGAGTCAAATCAATGACTTTATTTATGTTAAAAATATAATAAAAATTGGTATAATATACATATACGAAAAAAGGAGGAATACTATGATCTCAAAAGAAATAGCAACTAAAGTACTTGAACAATGTTTAGTAACAGGTGGAGATTTTGCAGAAATATTTGAAGAAGATTGCATAAATAACAATCTAATGCTTATAGATAGTAAAATAGAAAACGTACTAGGTGGAAGGACTTATGGAATAGGTATAAGAATTTTTAAAGGATTTAATAGCGTATATGCCTATACAAATGACAATTCTTTAGAATCAATGTTAGATACTGCTTACAAAGCAGCACTAGCTTTAGGACGTGTAGGAGAAGAAAAAATGATAGTTTTAAATAACTGTAAAAGAACTACGGACATAAATCTTATAAAATTATATCCAAATAGTGTAGATTATCAACATAAAATAAATATAATGAAAAAAGCTTTCAAAAGTGCAAAAGATTACAATAGTGAAATATCACAAGTAAGTGTAAATTATTTAGATAAAGAACAAAATGTATTAGTTGCCAACACAGAAGGTCTTTATACAGAAGATAAGAGAGTTAGAACTAGACTTTCCATAACTTCAGTTGCATCAAGGGGAAATGAAAATCAAACAGGACATGAAGGACCAGGAGCTTGTAAGGGATTTGAATTATTTGAAGATATAGACCCAGAATATTATGGAAGAGAGGCTTCAAGGGTAGCTTATACAATGCTTAATGCAAAGAATTGTCCAGCAGGTCAAATGACTGTTGCTATAGATAATGGATTTGGTGGAGTTATATTCCACGAGGCTTGTGGTCACTCTCTAGAAGCCACAGCAGTAGCTAAAGGAAATTCAGTATTTACAGATAAAATAGGAGAACAAATTGCCTCAAGTAAAGTTACTGCCATAGATGATGGAACATTACCAAATCACTGGGGTTCATCAAATATAGATGATGAGGGAATTCCTACTCAAAGAAATGTTTTAATAAAAGATGGTATATTAAAATCATATATGGTAGATAAATTAAATGGAAGAAGAATGAAAACAGATCCTACTGGAAGTTCTCGTAGACAAAGTTATAAATTTGCCCCAACTTCTAGAATGACAAATACATTTATAGCACCAGGAAATGACAAAGTGGAAGATATAATAAAATCAATAGATGATGGTCTTTATGCTAAAAAAATGGGTGGTGGTTCTGTAAACCCTGTAACTGGTGAATTTAACTTTGCCGTAGCAGAAGGATATCTTGTAAAAAACGGAGAAATAAAAGAAGCTGTAAGGGGTGCCAGTCTTATAGGAAAAGGTAGCGAAGTTCTTATGAATATAGATATGGTTGGAGATAATTTAGCTCAAGCTCAAGGAATGTGTGGTTCTGTATCTGGCTCTATTCCAACAAATGTAGGTCAGCCTATGATAAGAGTTAAAGAAATAACAGTTGGTGGAAGGAGTGAAGAATAGATGAATTTTCTAGATTTTAAAAATTTATTATTTGAAAAAGCTAAAATTGCTGGTTTTAATGAATGTGAAATTTATTTTAGTGATGGAGAAAGTATAAGCATAAGTGTTTATGAAGGAGAAGTTGAAAAATACAATTTAGCAAAATCATTTGGACTTTCTTTTAGAGGAAAGATAAATAATAAAATGGGTTATTCTTTTACTGAAATATTAGATGAAGCTGCCATTGATATGTTAATTAACAGTGCGAAAAATAGTGCTAATTTAATTGAAAATGATGATGAAACTTTTATATATGGTGGAGATAAAATTTATAATGAAGTGAAAACTTATTCAAAAGAATTAGAAAATATAGACCCATCAAAAATGATATATTTAGCACTAGATTTAGAAAAAGAAGCTAAAAATTACTGTGATAAAGTTGTCAATATAAATGGTTGTAAAATTTCTTATTCTTCATCAAATTATGGAATTTACAACACCAAAGGATTAGAGCTTACTAATAAAGATAATATTTTAACTTCTTATGTGGTGCCAGTAGTTGAAGATGAAAGTGGTAAAAATGACGGTGTAGGATATGTTGTTGCCTCTTCAATAGATGAAGTTGATACAAAGAAAATGGCGAAACAAGGTGTTGAAGAAGCGCTATCAAAACTTGGTGGAAAAAGTATAGCATCAGGTACCTACAACACAATTATATATAATGAAGCTATGGTACAATTATTAGAAACTTTTGCATCAACTTTCAGTGGAGATGCGGCTCAAAAAGGTCTATCTTTATTTAAAGGAAAAGAAGGAGAAATAGTAGCATCAAGTTTAGTTACCATAGTAGATGATCCATTAATGGAAGATGGTATAGCATCAGCTCCTTTTGATGATGAAGGTGTAGCAACTTACACAAAAAAGATTATTTATGAAGGAAAATTAAATACATTACTTCACAATTTAAAAACTGCTCACAAACAAGGTGTTAAATCTACAGGAAATGGATTTAAAGCATCATATGCATCACCAGTTAATGTAAGTGAAAGTAATTTATATCTTAGAGCAGGAGAAAAATCTTTTGAAGACTTAATGAAGGAAATTAATGAAGGTCTAATTATAACAGATTTAGCAGGACTTCATTCAGGCGCAAACACAGTAAGTGGTGATTTTTCTTTAGCAGCAAAAGGGTTTTATGTGAAAAATGGCGAAAAAACTTTCCCAGTGGAACAAATAACAGTGGCAGGAAATTATTTTGATTTACTAAAAAATATAATAGCCATAGGAAATGATTTAAAATTCCCTCTTAGCAATGTGGGCTCACCATCAGTAATAGCAAAAGGCCTTTCCATAGCAGGAAAATAATATGAAAATAGAGAGCTTAAAAGTGCTCTCTATTTTTAGTAAATCTCATCTTCTTCAATCTCAATTAAACCTTTTGAAGCTAAAAACTCCTCTTGTAAATCCAATATCATAGCAATTTCATCTTTAGAAATATTTGTAGCACATCTACCATATATAAATTCAATCATCTCATATATAGAAATAGTTTCTTCCATAACATCCTCCTAAAATTTAAATATGTATAATATAATACAATAAAATTTATTAAAATAGAAGTGTGCAAAATTGTTATAGAAGCATGTAAATACTACAAAAAATAAGAAAATTATGGTAAAATATGTTGTGCAAGAATAAAAAAGGGGGGGAGAGAAAATGTCGGATATATATAATGATAAATATAGTTATATAATAATATTAAATTATTTAGAAGAAATAATTTTCTGTAATAAAAATTTTTTGAATAGACTAAATTATAATTCTGGGGAAATATTAAATTCAAATATAAAAAAAATAATAATAAGTGAAAAAAATATAATAAATCAACTTGATAAGGAAAATAAGACTTTTCATTTTTTGTCGAAAAACAATGAATTAATTAAGGTGAATTTTAATATAAGTGTGGAAGAATTTAATAATAATGAATGTATTTTTCTAATTGGAAAAGAAATTACTAATGAAAAAAGTGATAATTTATTTTTAGAAAAAAGTATATATGAATTATTATATAAAAATTGTAGTAAAACTGTACGAGAAAACTACTTAACAGAGATTAAGGAAATAAGTTTTAATATAAATAAGATTTTGACAGATGTGGGACAAAAGATGCTTAATTATACCCAAGCAGATGGTATTTCTATATTTTTATATGATAATAAAAAAGAAGGTTTAAAACCTATTTTAAAATTAAAAAATTCTAGTATGTATTTAGAAAATATAGATTTTATTCCATTAAAAAAATATGAATTAGATTCTCAAAAATATAAAGATTATTTTAATAACATATATTTAAAAAATACAGCACCTAATTTTTCAATGATTGACTATAATGATAATAATGAAGTAAAGTATATAGGCTCTTATACAATAGAATTGAATAAAGAATTATTTGGGTTAGTGGGATTGAGTTTTAAAAATAATACTAGACCTAAAATAAATAATAATGAATATATGAAATATAATTGTAATAGAATAGCTATGCTTATTAAAAATATTATTTTATCAAATCAAGTATATATTGAAAATAAAAAACGTAAGTATACAGAAAGGGAATTGGAAAATTATTTAGCTGTTTCTGTTGATTTAGTTGCCATAGTTGGTAAAGATGGATATTTCAAAAAAATAAGTCCAAACTGGAAAAATGTTTTAGGTTGGAGTGAAGAAGAACTATTATCTATGCCTATTGTAGATATTGTTCATATAGAAGAATTGGAAAGTTTTAAAGGTAGAAAAAAACACGAAGAAATAGACCAGCAAATCACTAGACACAATATAAGATTTAAACATAAAGATGGACATTATGTTCATCTAGAGTGGAATAGTATGTATACAAAAGAAGAAGAAATTTATATAACTACATCGAGAGATATTACTAAAACAATAGAAATAGAAAATGAAAAAAAATTACTAGAAAAAGCAATGGACGCAGAAATTGCAAAAAATGAATTTTTCTCTAATATATCTCATGAATTTAGAACACCAATAAATATAATTTTAGGTACTATGCAAGTTGTTAATAAAAAAATTGAAAAAAATAATTTGGAAATGGATAGCTTAAAAAAATATGGTAAATATATTAAACAAAATTCTTATAGACTATTAAGACTTGCGAATAATTTAATTGATATTAGTAAAATGGATATAGGAGCATATGAACTTAGATGTTCTAATCAAAATATTGTCAATATTATTGAAGAGATAACTTTATCTGTGGCAGATTACACAAAAAATAATAAAATAAATCTTATATTTGATACAAGCGATGAAGAAATAATTACTTATTGTGATGCAGATAAAATAGAAAGAATTATGTTAAATCTTTTATCAAATGCTATAAAATATACACCACAAAATGGATTTATAACTGTTGATATTACTCGTGATGAAAGTAATATAAGAGTTTCTGTAAAAGATAGTGGTATGGGAATTCCAAAAAATAAAATAGACAACATATTTGATAGATTTAGTCAAGTAGATGAGTTCTTTAATAGAAAGTATGAAGGTAGTGGTATAGGTTTATCTTTAGTGAAAAATCTAGTAGAAATGCATGGTGGTTATATAAAAGTAAATAGTGAAATAAATAAAGGATCTGAGTTTATATTCGCCATACCTATAAAATTAGGAAAAGAAAAAGAATGCAATAACTGTGAAATAGATAGAAAATATAAACATGTGGAGAGATGTGATATAGAATTTTCGGATATATACAATTAATATTTATGCTACAATAACTGTATAAAATATACAATTATAAGGGGAAATAAATATGAAAAAAACATTATATCTTATGCGCCATGGGCAAACATTGTTTAATTTAAGAAGAAAGATGCAAGGTCATTGTGATTCACCACTGACACCGCTTGGGGTAAAACAAGCTGAAATAGCAGGAAAATATTTTGAAAATATTAATATAGATCATGCTTATAGTTCTACTTTAGAGAGATGTTGTGATACTTTAGAAATAGTAACTGGTGGTAAAATACCTTATGAAAGATTAAAAGGTTTAAAAGAAATGAATTTTGGTGTATTTGAAGGGGAAAGTGAAGACTTAAAACCAATGCATAAAGAAGATTATGAAGATTTCTTTTTTCCTTATGGTGGGGAAAAATTATCTCAAGTAAGTGAAAGAATGTTAAAAACTTGCATAGAAATTATGGAAAGAGAAAATCATAATGAAGTATTAGCTCTTTCTCATGGTGTAGCATGTAGATGCTTTTTATCAAATTTTGAAGATGTAGATGAAGTTTTAAAAGAGGGGATACCTAACTGCATTATTTTTAAATATGAATATGAAGATAAACAATTTAAATTAATAGATATTATACGTCACGATTTTAGTCAAATAGAAGAAGTTTTAGCATAATAAAAAGTTGTAGATAAATAAAATTATCTACAACTTTTTTTACGATCAAATTTATATTTTACAAATACCCCTAAAAATAAATTATTATGATGCTTGTCTTAACTTAGCTGATGATTTCTTAGTTAAATATTTTTTAATACGCATAACAGCGTAAGTTATAAATACAATAGAATATACAGCTACATTGATTATGTAAGTAGTATTTTTACTAAGAGCTACTGGAACCATGATTAACATAACATGAACATATATAAGAGCATAGAATAAATAAGCGGTTCTTTGTAAACTTTTCCAAGTTTTTGCTTTCATTTTTTTTCTAATCATTGGAAAAGAAGTTATAAATAAAGGAATCATTATGGCAATAAGTATTATACTCACACCAGCAGCAGCTTTCATATTAGATGACATTGTCTCAGGTGCAGTAAATAAATTAACAAAGTGATTTCTACCAAAGCTTATATTATGAGCTAAAGTAAGAATACTTGCAATAATTGATAATTCTCCTCTTATAGGCATTAAAAATTTTATAAATTTACTACCATTTTTAAAAGCACCAGTATACATAACTATAACAAAAATTGATGTTGCAAAAGTACTTTTTATTAATATTGGCAATATAGTAGTAGTAAACCAAGGTGGAAGAGTCCAAATTATACCACTAAAAGACCCTGCTACTAAGGCAATTGATAATAAAGTTGTTAATAAATAACAAAGTGTAGCGTGTTTTTTTATAAAATCACGACCGATAACTACTAAGATAATTGCAGCTATTATTGATATTAAGAAATTCATATTTACCTCCAAAGTATTATTAATTTATGATTGTTTATTAATGAAAGTATAATATAAATATCAATCTCAATCAATACTTATTATCAATTAATAATTAATATTGATAAAAAGTTAAATATAATTATAAATTAGATGAAGGAAATTTTTATTGAAAAATGATATAAAATAAAGTAAGATTACCAATAAAAATATTATTTGTCAGGGAAATTAGGAGGAGTAAAATGAAAATTAGACTTGCAACAGAAAATGATAATATAGACTTATTGAAAATATATGAGCAATATATTGAAACACCTATAACGTTTGAATATAAACTTCCAACAGAAGAGGAATTTAAAGCTAGAATTAAAAATATAACTAAAGAGTATCCATATATAGTCTGTGAAGAAGATAATAAAATTGTGGGATATGCTTATGCTAATAAATTTAAAGATAGAGAGGCTTATAGTTGGGATGCAGAACTATCAATTTATATAGATAAATATTATACTTCAAAGGGAATTGGTAAGAAATTTTATAAAATTTTAATAGAAATATTAAAATTACAAGGAATAAAAAATATATATGGTTGCGTGACTATACCAAATGAAAAAAGTGAAAAACTTCATAAATCTTTAGGTTTTAAAATGTCGGGAGTGTTTGCTAATACGGGTTATAAATGTGGCAATTGGCAAGATGTAGCATACTTTGAAAAAATAGTCGGTGAACATGACATAAATCCAACACAATTTATAGTAATTGATAAAATAGAAAAAGAAAAACTTACTAAAATAATTGAAAAATATATAAATGAAAATTAAAATTACAAAAAGACCCATATAAGATAATTATCAAGGTTATTGATAAAAATTTATATTAGGTCTTTTTATTTATATACTTTTATCTATTTCTATTAAAACTTCCATGGTACCACCGCATACCATTCCTAGAGATTCAGCAACTTCCCCAGTCATATCCACATGCTCAATAGAGTATGCACCACCATCAAGCATCATTTCTCTAGCTTTAGTTAAAACTTCTGACTCACTACATCCACCACCAATACTTCCCATGGATCTACCATCAAGGTAAGTTATCATTTTAGCACCAGCTTTTCTAGGAACAGAACCTTTGGAAGATAATATGGTTAAAAGTGCCTTTGGCATATCATCGTTAGTAGCAATGCTATATATTAACTGTCTATCAAACTCAGTATAAGAGTGTTTTTTAACTTTATTATTTACCACATATCTATTTTTATATGATATAAGCTGTGCTACTATAGATATTGCAATTTCATCAGGGGTTATAGCACAAATATCAATTCCAATAGGTGTATTAACAGTATCTAGCAGTTCTTTTGAATAATTTTCTTCAATTAATTCTGCCATTAATCCCTTTACTCTACGTTTTGAACCAATCATACCAATATATTTTAGATTATGATTTATAACATTTTTTAAAACTAATTTATCGTGTCTATGTCCCCTTGTGATAATTACCACAAAATCATTTTTTCTAAAATTAATTTTATCAAAGGATTTGGCAAAATCTTCGCAAATAACTTCATGGGCATCTGGAAATCTTTCTGTATTGGCAAAGTAAGGTCTATCATCTATTACAGTTATGGAAAAACCAACTCGATTAGCAAATTCACATAAAGGCTTTGCAATATGTCCTCCACCAAATATTATTAATCTTGGTTTTGGAAAATAAGGTTCAATTAAAAGTAATTCATTATCATTTAGAGAAATAGTTAGAAGAGATTCTAAAGAAAGAGACTTATTAATATTTTCATAAATAAAATCATCTAAGGGCAAAATTTTATTGTCAATATCATCTTTAGTTAATAAAATCTTTTCTTTTAAATTATTATTTTTAGAATTTAGAAAAGTTAGTACTACACATTTATTTCCTTCATCTACTTTTTTTATTAAATTATTATATAAATCATTATACATTCCAATCTCCATCCCCTTTTTATTTTTAGTATATAATAAAATTATAATATATTGCAATAAAGAAAAGAAGGTGAGAAAAATGCATAGTAACAAGAAAAAAATAAATAGTAAAGTTGTTAAGATAATAATAGATATTTTCATAAAAAATAAAAATCTTACAGTTTTATTATTTATTGTAATAATAGGTACCATAAGATTTAGTTTGGCCACACCACAAATATTAAAGTATATAATTGATGATTATTTAATAAAAAAGAGATGACGAAAAAACTGGAAAGAACACCTATAGAAAGTCTAGGCATGGAACTTCAAAATATTCAACAATCCATAGCTGGTATATATAGAATTGGTGAATTTTTAAAAGAAAAAGAAGAAATTAAGAAAATATTACATTGACTTATGATAAAATAGTAAATAAGGATAATCTAGATATAGAATTTAATGATGTAACTTTTCATTATAAAGAGGGAGAAAATATTTTTGAAAATATTTCTTTAGTTATAAAATATAAAGAAAACATAACTTTTGCAGGAAGAACAGGTGTTGGTAAAAGCACTTTGTTTAAACTTATTTTGGGACTGATGGAACCAAATAGCGGAAGTATCACCTTAGGAGGAGTAAAAGTTATCAAAATACCTAATCATGAAAAACGTAAAATCTTTGGATATGTTCAACAGCTATGTTGCTAGATGAAATAATAGCAAATTTAGATTCAGAAACAGAGGAAAAAATAATTTCAGTTTTGAAAAATGCCTCTAGTGAAAGAACACTACTTTTCATATCCCATAGATTATCATCTATTTTAACATGTGACAAAGTAATTAAATTGGAAAATAAAATGATTTTGCAAGAAGGGGAAATTTAATATGAAAAAATGTATGGATGCAGAAAATATACATAGAAGAATGAAAAAAATAATAGGGCAATTAAATGCAATTGATAGAATGGTAGATGAAGATATACCTTGTGAAGATGTTATTATGCAAATTAATGCAGCAAAATCTGCCCTTCATAAAGTTGGACAAATAGTACTTGAAGGTCATCTACATCATTGTGTAAAAGAGGGAATAGAACATGGAGATGCTCAAAAGACTATAGAAGATTTTGCCAAAGCTATTGAATATTTTTCAAGAATGTAATTATAACTAAATAAGATTAAAAAGATAAGATTAATTGGCTTAAACTGATAATCTTATTTTTTTATGGAAAATTATTGAAAAATTATACCCCCCTAGGTATAATTAAAGTATACCTAGGGGGGTATAAAAGGAGGGGAAGTATATGAAAAATATACTAAAAAATAAAGTTAAACGAGATATTTTATTTTTAATAATATCAGGTATAGCGCTTATATTAAGTTTTGCAAATGTAAAATTATTTAATTTAGATTTGGCTTGGATTTCCATAATATTTTGTGGAATCCCAATTATAAAAGATGCCATAATAGGACTTGTAACAGAATTTGATATAAAAGCAGATGTACTTGTATCCATGGCTTTAATAGCATCTTTAATAATAGGAGAAACTTTTGCAGCAGGTGAAGTGGCCTTTATAATGCAAATAGGAGCATTCCTTGAAGAATTTACAGTTAGAAAATCTAGAAAAGGAATAGAAAAATTAGTGCACTTAACACCAACTTTAGCAAGAGTAATAATAAACAATGAAGAAAAAACTATAAATGCTAAAGATGTAAAAGTAAATGATATTTTAAGGGTTAATCCAGGAGAAACTATTCCTGTAGATGGAATAATCATAAAAGGTAAAACTTCCGTAGACAACTCTGTAATGAGTGGAGAATCAATACCCCTTGATTTAAGTGAAGGAGATAGTGTGTGTTCTGGAGCAGTAAATCAATTTGGTTCTTTTGAAATGAAAGCAACAAAAGTTGGAGAAGATAGTTCTATTCAAAGAATGGTAAAGCTTGTTCAAAGTGCAGATGCCAGCAAAGCTAAGATAGTTGGTATAGCAGATAAATGGGCAACATATATTGTAGTTGCAGCTTTTATAAGTGCATTATTAACATGGATAATTACAGGGGAAATTATTAGAGCAGTTACAATTCTTGTTGTATTTTGTCCTTGTGCTTTAGTTCTTGCCACACCAACTGCCATAGTTGCAGCCATAGGAAATGTATCTAAGCACGGTATATTAGTAAAAGAAGGAGATGCCTTAGAGAGACTTTCATCTATAAGCAAAATTGCTTTTGATAAAACAGGTACATTAACTTATGGTAAACCAAAAGTAGAAGAAGTTGTAAGTTTAATAGATAATATAAAAAATGAAGAACTTTATGAAATGATAGCCTCATGTGAATTATATTCAGAACATCCCCTTGGAAAAGCCATAGTATCATCTTTTAAAGAAACATATAATAAAGAAATTAAAATACCTGAGGAATTTAAAATGATACCAGGTAGAGGAGTAATTGCTAAAGTAAATAATAAAAAAATATTAGCAGGAAACAAACATTTACTTTTAGATGAAAAAATTAAAAGAGAAGACATTAGATTTATAAGAGAAAAATTTAGAAATCAAGGAAAATCAATTATATATGTGGCCATAGATAATAAAATTGGTGGATATATAATACTTAGTGATACTTTAAGAGAAGAATCAATATCAATGATAGAAAGTATAAAAAATTTAGGTATAAGTCCTGTACTTTTAACTGGAGATAATAAATATGTGGCAAGTAGAGTAGCTAAGCAAGTGAAAATAGAAGAAGTAAAAGCCGAATGTTTTCCTCAAGATAAATTAAATTTAATAGATGAATATGAAAAAAATAATAAAATGGTATGTATGGTGGGAGATGGAATAAACGATGCTCCTGCACTTAAAAAATCTTTTGTGGGAATTGCCATGGGAAATGTGGGCAGTGATATAGCAGTAGATGCAGCAGATATAGTTTTAGTTAGAGATGATATAAATAATTTACCTCATTTATTAAAAATATCAAAACGAATGATGAAAACTATAAGAGTAAATTTAATTTTTTCTATGACACTTAATTTTTTAGCTGTAATTTTAGCCATGACAGATTTATTAGGTCCTGTGGTAGGAGCCCTTGTTCACAATGTGGGTTCAGTTATTGTAATTATAAATTCAGCTTTATTATTAAAATATAATAAAAGAAATGCCAGTAAAGAAATAGAAAGAAATACTTATTTAAATAAGAATAAAAAATTACTTCAATATTTTAATGAAGTATAAATTTAAAAAAGAGTATAAATTGATAAAAGTCAATTTATACTCTTTTTTGTGATGATCTTATATTTATAAATAGTCATTCACTGTCATATAATATGTCAAAGGATGATTATATATGGTTTTAAGTAAAGAAAAAAATTTCTATAAAGCAATTTTAAGTATAGTCATACCAATTACTTTTCAAAATTTAATTTCTGTATCTGTTAATATGGCAGATACCATAATGCTAGGAACTTTAGGAGAAATAGAGTTATCAGCATCATCCATAGGAGGTCAATTATTTTTCATACTTATGGTACTTCTAATGGGAATCGGCAGCGGTGCAAATGTTATGTGTGCTCAATATTTTGGAAAAGAAGATAAGATAAATATTAATAAAATATTGAGTTTAGCATATCTTCTTGCAATTTTATTATCTTTAAGCTGTTTAATCATTGCTTTATTTTTTCCTAAAATATTTATGATGATTTTTACAAGTGATAATAAAGTTATAGAAAAGGGCATAATTTATATGAGGATTTCTTCATTAAGTTATGTATTTTTTAGTATAACAATGATTAGTACTAGTGTTTTAAGATCAATAAAAAAAGTAAAAATACCAGCCCTTATTAATATGATATCTTTAATTATTAATGTCATTTTAAATTATATACTAATTCTTGGAAAATTTAATTTTACACCCATTGGTATAAAGGGGGCTGCCATAGCAACGGTGATAGCTAGAATTTGTGAATGTATACTTATAATTATCTATATAAGATTTTTTGAAAATAATATAAATTATAGAATAAGTTATATGCACAGTATTAGTGAAAAATTAAGAAGACAATATATTAAAGTTGCAACACCCATATTTTTAAATGAATTTTGTTGGACTATAGGTTCTACCATAATAACTTTAATTGTATCAAGGATGGGGATTAATGTGGTGGCAGCTAATAGCATAAATAACGTGGCATATCAGATTGCATTACTATTTATTCAAGGATTATCATCTGCTTCATCAGTAATAATAGGAAATACCATAGGCGAAGGTGATTATGAAAAAGTTAAATCCTATGCAAATACAATTATAATACTAAGTATGTTGTGTGGAATAATGTCATCTTCTTTTATATTATTGACGAAGGATATTATTGTGAATTTTTATAATGTAAGTGAAGAAACTAAACTTATAGCTAAAGATATAATGATTGCCACTTCTGTAGTAATCTTATTTAAATCCTTAAGTTCTAATTTATTATTTGGTATACTTAGAGGTGGAGGAGATAATAAATTTGTTTTTAAATACGAAATGATTACATTATGGTTTTTAGCCATACCTCTTGGTATTTTATCAGCTTTTTACTTAAATTTTAGTGTTCCCTTAATTTTTATAATGTTAAAGAGCGATGAAATACTAAAAGGTATTCTAGGGTACTTTAGAATAAAAAGAGGAAATTGGATAAATGATGTAACCATATGAAAAATTACCTATGCTTAAGCCACTTCGTGGGTGCTGAACTTCATGTCTTCAACAACTTCGTCCCTCGCTCAAATTCATAAGTTAAAAATAAAGAGTGCAATCAAATATAAGATTGCACTCTTTTTAAATTATTTATTTAATGAAGCTAAGTCTTTTGCTATGTTTGCAGCAACTTTAGCATTGTTGTAAACAAGTTCTATATTTGAAGCAAGAGATTTTCCTTCAGTTATAGTCTTAACCTTGTCTAATAAGAAAGGAGTAACATCTTTCCCACCAATGTGTTTTTCATCTGCTTCTTTTAAGGCAGATTCTATAGCGCTGTTTATTGTATCGTAATCCATTTCAAATTCAGTTGGTATTGGGTTAGCTATAACCATACCACCTTTTAAGTTTAAGTCCCATTTTGCCTTTAGGGCAGTTGCAACTTCCATAGAAGAGTCAACTCTATAATCAACATCAAATCCTGATTTTCTTGTGTAGAACGCAGGCATTTCATCAGTACCAAATCCTACAACAGGAACGCCGTGAGTTTCTAAGTATTCTAAAGTTAAACCTATATCTAATATTGATTTAGCTCCAGCACATATAACAGCCACATCAGTATTAGCTAATTCTTCTAAGTCAGCAGATATATCCATAGTAGTTTCAGCTCCTCTATGAACTCCACCAATTCCTCCTGTAGCAAATACTCTAACTCCTGCCAAATCAGCAAGTATCATAGTAGTAGCAACAGTAGTAGCTCCTGTTAATTTTTTAGATATTATGAAAGGTAAATCTCTTCTAGAAGCTTTAACAACATTCTTACTTGTTGCTAAGAATTCTATTTCTTCCTTAGTTAAACCTACCTTTAAAACACCATCTATAATAGCTATAGTTGCAGGAACTGCACCATTTTCTCTTATTATATTTTCAACATTGCTTGCCATTTCAACATTTTGTGGATAAGGCATACCATGAGATATTATTGTAGACTCTAATGCTACTACTGGTCTTCCTTCTTTTACTGCTGCTTCAACTTCTGGATGTACTTGTAAATATTTTTTTAACATTGTATTAACTCCTTTATTTTTTATATTATTTTATAAGTTAAATTCTTTTATTGTTTTGTTTATTAAATCAACACTAAAGTTTGGATTTATTGTGTTTTTATGAGATAGTGCCACAAGTGATGAACTTATAGCAAATTTAGCAGTTTCATTTAAATTGAAATCATTCATAAATCCATAAACTATTCCTGACATAAAAGCATCACCAGCTCCAGTGGCATTTATTATGTCTATTTTTACACCGGGTATATGAAACATTTCTTTATTATTTGCACAGTAAACTCCATCACTTCCCAAAGTTATAAATACATTTTTTATACCTTTATCTAAAAAATACTGTGCTGATTTTTTAACATCATCTAAGTTTTCTATTTTTATATTTGATAAAGTTTCTGATTCATATTTGTTTAATTTAATTGCTTCAAATCTACTTAAGATATTTTTAATCTTAAGACATTTTGCAGTGGAAACTGTATCTACAAATATTGGCACATGGCAGTAAGTTCTTGTTATAAAATCTATGGCCTCTGTAGATAAGTTAGTATCTATAACTATTGCCTTTGAATCATTTATGCTTTTGTATTTGGAATGAATAAATGATTCATTAAGTTTTTCAGTTATATCCATATGACTTATGGCAAGTTGCATATCTTTATCATTGTTTAAAATAGAAATATAAATTGATGTGGAGTATTCATCAGAGATGAAACAATCATTTACATCAATATTTAAATTTTTACATTCTGATAAAATAGTATTTCCATATAAATCATTTCCTACAGCAGAAATTAATTTAGTATTTATATTTAATCTACTTAAATTTTCTGCAATATTTCTTCCAACCCCTCCCATAGATATGTCAACTTTGCCAGGATTGGAATCATGCATTACTAGGGGATTGTTTGGAAATCCTTGAATATCCATATTAGATCCACCAATTACAGTAACATAATTTTCCTTTTTTAAAATATATCCTTTACCTAATAGTTCACCTTTTTTCATCAAATTAGTTATATGAACAGCAACAGAGGTTCTAGATATATTTAACATATCAGCAATTTCCTGTTGAGATATCATAGGATTGCTTTTTAAAATTTGTAAAATTTCTTTTTCTCTAAAAGTCATATAATCACCTGAAATTAATAATTGTTTATGTTGCTAAACATTTGTTGGATATATATTATCATTAATTAAACAAAAATACAATACAATGTATCTGTAAAAATAAAAAAATATATCATAAAAAATAAATAAGCATATATAGCGTATACTTTATATTAAAAATAAATGAATTAATTATGAAATACTTTAAACAAGCAATTATTTATTTTTTGATATATAATATAGATATATCAAGGATTATGAAAGGAGAGCAATTTATGGATAAAGAAATAATTTACAAAAGATCTAGAAAAGACATAGCAATATATTTAATACTTTCTATCATAGGGGATTTGGGAGCAATATATGCTATACAAGTAAATTCTCTAATAGTTGGACTAATTGGCCTTATAGCATTTGGTTGCTACACAATTTATTTAATTGTGAGATTAATATCACCGGATGTATTACTGCAAGTAAATAAAAAGGGAATAAAGACAAAATACACAAAGGGAGAGTACTTATCATGGAATGATATATCAGAAATATATATTGATAATGATGAATATAAAGATAGACCTGTTGATGTTATTGCTATAAAAATAAAAAAAGAGGATGAAAAAGGTAAAAGCATAAAATTTCCCAAAGTAAAATATAAAGTTAGAGGAGACTATAATGTAAACCTTCAGTATTCCAATGGAAACTTGGAAGTTGCTTATAATGAAATAAAAGAATTTTATAAAAACAATATAAAATAAACTTGGATAAAAATTTATCCAAGTTTTTCAAATTCTTTTATTAATTTTGCATACTCATATCCTTTGCTTGTTAAGAAATACTCAACTCTAGGGGGATATTCATAAAAATATTTTTTGATTATTAAATTATCTATTTCTAGTTCTTTTAAATTTTCACATAATGCACTTTGACTTATAGTAGGACTTAAATTTAGTAGATAAGTAAATTTTTTAGAGCCACTATATAAATTATAAATAATTAAAGATTTCCATTTATTATTAATAAAATTTAAGTTATTTAATTTTTCTTCTGTCATATTTGTATCATCCTTTTTAAATATTATTTACTACTAGTTTTATCTTTTATTTATAAATGATACAAACTTTAAAAAATTTTATAAAAAAAATACCAAGTTATTTAACTTGGCATTTTCTATTCAATATTTTTTATACATATCATTTGTAAAAAACTCCTATACAGCAATACTATCCACATCAACATAACTACGAAGAGATCTTACACATTCCCATCCTTTTATAGTTAAGAAATATTTTACTTGAGCAGGATAAGCATAATTTACTCTTTTGAATATTAAACCTATATCTTCAAGCTGCTGAAGTTTAAGATTCATAATAGAATAAGAAGCACCATTCATTAGTTTTTGAAGGTCAAATAAAGTTTTACCTCCACCTTGCAAATTACACATAGTGATAGTTTTGTATTCACATTTGATTGGATCAAAACCTATAACATTTTTCAAAGTAATCACCTTTCCTTTTTAAATATTCTTATTTTATTTAACTATATTATAAATAAACTTTATTTATTACTATAAGTTCATTATATACAAAAGTGATTAGAAAAGCTACTAATTTTCAGAAAATTTTGAAAAATAAAATGTTAACAAAGTTTAAAATCATTGTATATTGAACGCAAATTTTATTTTCAGTATTTATCCTTATTTTTATACTAAAAAAATAATTGACATTGTAAAAAGATGGAATTAAGATTATCATATATAATTATTTACAAAAATGTATCGTTTTTTGTTGTGAATTATCTGAATTTTTAAAATATAACGATAAATTGGGGGATTTTTATGAAAAGTGATAATGTGAGAAAAGGAATTCAGCAAGGACCACACCGTTCTTTGTTCAATGCATTAGGTCATACTAAAGAGGAAATGAATAAACCTTTAGTGGGGATAGTAAGTTCATATAATGAAATAGTACCAGGTCATATGAATCTGGATAAAATAGTAGATGCAGTAAAACTTGGTGTTGCCATGGCAGGGGGAACTCCTGTAGTATTTCCAGCCATAGCTGTATGTGATGGAATAGCCATGGGTCATGAAGGAATGAAATACTCTCTTGCAAGTAGGGAACTTATAGCAGATTCAACAGAAGTTATGGCACGTGCTCATCAATTTGATGCTCTAGTCATGGTGCCAAATTGCGATAAAAATGTACCAGGACTTTTAATGGCAGCGGCTAGAATAAATGTGCCAACAGTATTAGTAAGTGGAGGACCAATGCTTGCAGGACGTGTTAAGGGAGAAAAGAGAAGTTTATCTTCCATGTTTGAAGCCATAGGTTCTTATGCAGCAGGTACAATGACAGAAGAAGAAGTTGTAGAATTTGAAAATAAAGTGTGTCCAACATGTGGTTCATGTTCAGGAATGTACACAGCAAATTCCATGAACTGCTTAACTGAAGCCATAGGAATGGGACTTAAAGGAAATGGAACTATACCTGCCGTATATTCTGAAAGAATAAAATTGGCAAAACATGTAGGAATGAAAGTTATGGAACTTTATGAAAAAAACATAAGACCAAGAGATATATTAACTCAAAAAGCCTTTATGAATGCTTTAACAGTAGATATGGCCCTTGGATGTTCTACAAATTCCATGCTACATTTACCAGCCATAGCCCATGAAGCAGGGGTGAAATTAACTCTTGATTTAGCCAATGAAGTTAGCGAGAAAACTCCAAATCTTTGTCACTTAGCACCAGCAGGCTATACTTATATGGAAGATTTAAATGAAGCTGGAGGAGTATATGCAGTTATGAATGAACTCAGCAAAAAAGGCTTATTATATACTGACTTAATAACTGCAACAGGAAAAACTGTAAAAGAAAATATAGCAAATTGTGAAAATAAAGACATCAATACTATAAGACCAATAGATAATCCATATAGTGAAACTGGGGGATTGGCAGCACTTAAAGGAAATCTAGCACCAAATGGAAGTATAGTAAAAAGATCAGCAGTTTGTGATAAAATGTTAGTACATAGTGGACCAGCAAGAGTATTTGATTGTGAAGAAGATGCCATAACTGCTATAAAAGGTGGAAAAATAGTTCCAGGTGATGTGGTTGTCATAAGGTATGAAGGACCAAAGGGAGGTCCTGGTATGAGGGAAATGTTAAATCCAACTTCAGCCATAGCGGGAATGGGACTTGGAGAAAGTGTTGCTCTTATAACAGATGGACGTTTTTCGGGAGCATCTAGAGGAGCATCTATAGGACATGTTTCTCCTGAAGCTGCTGTGGGAGGACCTATAGCTTTAGTTGAAGAAGGAGATATAATAAATATAAATATAAATGAAAAAACTTTAAATCTTCAAGTATCACAAGAAGAAATGGAAGAAAGAAGAAAAAAATGGTCACCAAAAGATCCGAAAATAGCTACAGGATATCTTAAAAGATATAGCAAAATGGTTACATCAGGAGATAGAGGTGCAATTTTAGAATTTTAAAAATACATATAAATTAATAAAGAAATTATTTTTAAATAAAAATGAAATTTACTTCAAAATAATTTCTTTTTTTGTACAAAAAATATATCAGGAAAATGTTTTTTGTGTATTTTTGCTGTGTAATTTGCAATTTAATATCGAAAAAATGCAAAATTATATTGAATTTAAATAAATATTGTCATATAATTAGGATAAATGAATGAAAAAGATTTTTTCCTTCATTTTCACAAAATATATGATAAAAAAATTCAAATATAAAATAGTCAGGAGGAATATTAAATGGAGTTATTAAACAACTTAGTATCAAACGTAAACGAACTTTTATGGTCTAAACTATTAATAGTAATGTTAATAGTACTTGGACTTTACTTTACTTTTAGGACTAATTTTGTACAGTTTAGATTTTTTAAAGAAATGTTTAGACTTTTAGGAGATGGAGCAAAGGGAGAGAAAAAGGACGGATCAGTTTCGTCATTCCAAGCATTTTGTATATCTACAGCATCACGTGTAGGAACAGGAAATATAGCAGGGATTGCTATGGCAGTTGTTGCAGGAGGACCAGGATCAGTATTTTGGATGTGGATTATTGCCCTTATTGGCTCAGCATCAAGTTTTGTTGAATCCACATTAGCTCAAATATTTAAAGTAAAAGATAATGAAGGATTTAGAGGAGGACCTGCATATTATATGGAACAAGGTCTAAAAAGTAGAACAATGGGTATGGTGTTCTCAGTACTTATAACAGTATGTTTTGGATTTATATTTAATGCAGTTCAATCAAATACAATAACTGTGGCATTTAACAATGCTTTCGGTGTAAATAAATTAGCAGTAGGTATAGTATTATCTGTTTTAACAGGAATTATAATATTTGGTGGAGTACATAGAATTGCAAAGGTATCTGAAATAATAGTACCAATATTTGCAGTATTATACATATTAGTTGCTTTATTTGTTGTTGCAATAAATATAGGTGAAATACCAAATGTGATAAAAACTATATGTGAAAATGCCTTTGGAGTTAGAGAAATGGCTGTAGGTTCATTTGGAGGTATGGTATTAGTTGGTATAAAAAGAGGATTATTCTCAAATGAAGCAGGTATGGGTTCAGCTCCAAATGCTGCTGCTAGTGCAGATGTAACTCACCCAGTTAAACAAGGTTTAATCCAAACTTTAGGTGTATTTACAGATACAATAGTAATATGTTCATGTACAGCATTTATAATATTATTATATTCAGATTATGCAAGTGCTGGTCTTGAAGGTATAGAATTAACACAAGCAGCTCTTTCATCTCAAATAGGGCCAATAGGTAATATTTTTATAGCAGTATGTATATTATTATTTGCTTTTAGTTCTATAGTTGGAAACTACTACTATGGAGAGTCAAATATAGAATTTATGAGTGGAAATAAAGTTATTTTAAATATATTTAGAGTAATAGTTGTTTGTATGGTGCTATTTGGTTCAGTGGCAAAAGTTCAATTAGTTTGGGACTTAGCTGATGTATTTATGGGAATAATGGCAGTGATTAACTTAGTTGCCATAGCTCTACTTGGAAAATATGCATTTATAGCTCTAAAAGATTACTCGGATCAAAAGAAAGCTGGTATAAAAGATCCTATATTTGATTCATCAAATATAGAAGGATTAGAAAATGTTCAATGTTGGACAAATAATGAAGAAGAAGAAAAAGCAATTTAAATAAAATAAAGGGTATACTCATTTAAAATGGATCCTATACAGTGGACACTAGAAAAAAAGTGTCTATCTGTATAGG
>OJME01001095.1_pt1 | contig 22930 bp, 16 predicted proteins | sample 1597151 | NCBI WGS metagenome assembly OJME01 (sample SAMEA2452118, study PRJEB22498) | human gut metagenome | biome: human feces; feature: human gut; material: feces | place: Australia | collected 2012
CCGTTCCGCCACTACCGCGTCAACATTGATTATTATAGCGCGCAAAAATAAATCTGTCAATAGTTTTTTATTTTATTTTTATAATAAAGATAATATTTGTCGCGGTCGCGCAAAACCTTTTTTACATACTCGCGCGTATCCGGGTAAGGTATATCTTCAATACGGTTAAAATCATAGTTCCAGCCGTTTTCCTGCATCCACGCGCGCGTGTTGCCGCGCCCGGCGTTATAGGCAATCATCATCAGCACCCAGTTGCGCTGAAATTCATACTCCAGTTCGCCCAGATACCAGCAGCCAAGCCGCACGTTATATTCCGGCCTGCGCAAAGCCTCCATGTCAAAATGGTCAAGCCCCATCTGCGCAGCAATCCATTCGCCGGTTTCCGGCATAATCTGCATCAGCCCCACGGCACCGGCGTGCGATACGGCTTCCGTATCAAACCCGCTTTCGTTTTTTATAACTGCCGCAACCAAAAAAGGGTCGATTTTGTTTTTAGAACTGTACTCCAGAATTTCGTTCTGGTAGGGCCACATATAAACAAAGCGCGTCTGCACAGCTTCGCTGCTCCATATTTTCATACCGGCTTCACCGATGAGAAAAATGGCGGCAGCAACCATTAAGAATTTTACCCACCATCTGTCGATAAATTTTTTCTTTTTCCGCCTGCCCAACTTATGCCTCCGCCGTAAAATTTTTCCATGCTGCGGCAACGGCTTTTTCCGTTTCGGCAAAGGTGCCGCTGTTGTCAATTACAAGGCTGGCATAAGCCTTTTTTTCTTCCAGTGTCATCTGCGCTGCAATGCGTGCCTTAACTTCTTCGCGCGTCATGTTGCTGCGTGCCATGGCACGTTCTATCTGCGTTTCGCTGTCTACGGCAACAAGCCACACGGCGTCAACATCTTTGTACCAGCCGCACTCGATTAAAAGCGGTACATCAAGCACTGCCGCCGGCAGATTTTTACTGCGGCATTCCGCCAGAAAGCTCTGCGCAGCCGCCAATACGTTTTTATGAATGATTGCTTCCAGTTTTTTCAGCGCTTCTTTATCATGAAAAACAAGTTCCGCCATTTTTGGGCGGTTAAGCTCGCCGCCATCCGTAAGGTATTCAATGCCAAAGGTAAGGGCTATTTCGTTAAGCGCAGCACGCCCTTTGGCAACCAGAGCACGGCTTTCAGCGTCGGCATCAAACACAGGCGCGCCGAGGCTGCGCAGTAAATTTGCAATTGTACTTTTACCGGAGGCTATGCCCCCTGTTAAACCTATTACTTTCATTTTTTCACCGTTTTATTTTTGGCAGTGCGGGCAGTATGTTGTGCCTCGCCCGCCTACTTTGGTGCCCAAAAGTTCGCCGCCGCACATTTTGCAGCACAAACCTTTTCGCCCATATACCAGCAAATGGTTTTGGTTATCGCCCTTGTTGCCTTCGCCGTCTTTGTAATCGCGGAAGGTTGTGCCGCGGTTGGCAATGCCCTGCGCAATAACTTTGTTTATGGCGTCGTGCAGGCGGGCAATTTCTTCGTCCGTCAGCGTGTTGGCCGTGCGCATCGGCAAAATGCCGGATAACGCCAGGCATTCGTCGGCGTAGATGTTGCCCAGCCCTGCGATAAAAGTCTGCTCCAAAATCAGAGTCTTTATGGGCTTTCTGCTTTTGGCTATAACCGGACGCATATAACCGGCCGTAAAGCCTTCGCTTAAAGGCTCGGGACCTAAAGTTTCATAGCCTTCGATATATGCGTCATTATTGGTAACAAGGTACAGCGTGCCAAAGGTGCGGATATCGCAGAACCACATGGTTACGCCGTCCGTCAGTTCAAACTTAATTTTGGCATAAGGCGGTTCCGGCTTATCTGCCTCCTGCGCAATCAGGCTGCCGGTCATGCGCAAATGCACAATCAGCTTCTGGTTTTCCCCTGTTTTCAGCACCAGGTATTTGCCGCGGCGTCCTACATCTAAAATGGTTTTGCCCGTTAAACCGGCAATAAATTCTTCCGGCGAAGGGTATTTTATCAGCCTTGCAAGGTTAATTTCTATATTTTTAATGGTTTTGCCCTTAATGTGCGGCAGCAGGGTTTTGCGTACCTGCTCCACCTCCGGCATTTCCGGCATGGTAATTCCTCCCTATTTGGCGTCTGCCCAGTTTACGCCGTAGTTAACGTCGGCAATCAGCGGTACGCTGAGTTTTACGGCGCTTTCCATAGTTTGTTTTACAAGTGTGCCAACTTCTTCGCGTTCGGCCTCCGTTACTTCAAGCAAAAGTTCGTCGTGCACCTGAAGCAGTATGCGGCTTTTATAACCGCCCTGTTCCAGCATTTTCTGCACGTTCACCATGGCAATTTTTATAATGTCCGCCGCAGTGCCCTGTATCGGCGTGTTAATGGCGGTGCGCTCCGCAAAGCCGCGCAGGTTAAAGTTGCGGCTGTTAATATCCGGCAGGTAACGCCTGCGCCCGAACAGCGTCTGCACATAGCCCTGTTTTTTGGCGCTCGCCACCATATCATCCATATATTTTTTAACGCCGGTATAGCGTCCAAGATAATTTTCAATATATCTGCCCGCCTCGCCGCGATTGATATCAAGCTGCTTGGCAAGCCCAAAATCGCTGATGCCGTATACAATGCCAAAGTTTACCGCTTTGGCGCGCGTACGCATGGTGCCGGTAACTTCGTCCAGCGGCACGCCAAACACTTCCGCGGCCGTACGTGCATGTACATCCTGCCCGTGCAGGAAGCTTTCCAAAAGCAGTTCATCCTGCGCAATATGCGCCAGCACGCGCAGTTCTACCTGCGAATAATCGCAGCTTAACAGATAATCATAACCTTCGCCCGGCACAAAAATTTCGCGTATTTTTTTGCCAAGTTCCGTGCGGGTAGGAATGTTCTGCAAGTTCGGGTCGGTGCTGCTCAAACGCCCGGTAACAGTAACAAGCTGCTGAAAATGCGTATGTATACGCCCCGTAACAGTATTAATCAGCGGTCGCAGCCCTTCAAGGTAAGTGCTGTGAAGCTTCGTCAGCTTGCGGTGTTCCAAAACAGTCCGCACCAGCGGATGCTCGTTGCGCAGCTGCTCCAAAACGGATACATCCGTAGAATAACCTGTTTTAGTTTTTTTGATGACCGGCAGGCCCAGCTTTTCAAATAAAATAGCACCAAGCTGTTTGGTAGATTTTAAATTAAAGCTTTCTCCCGCCTGTTCTACCGCCAAAATTTCAAGCGCTGCAATCTGCGCTGCCATTTCCTTGGTTAATTTATCCAAAAGCGCTGCATCCGGCTTAATGCCTGCCAGTTCCATTTTTGCAAGCGTGCGTGCCAGCGGCAGCTCCATTTCTTCATATAATTTTATCTGTTCGTGCTCTGAAAGTTTAGCACGCAGCACAGGCACAAGTTCGGCAACGGTTTTGCATTCCTGCGCATACTCCTGCGTCAGGTACGCTCCGCCGACGGTTTTAATGCTGTATTCGCTGCGCGCAGGGTCAATAAGGTATGCGGCAATGGCAATATCATCCGTTATGCCGCGCGCTTCAACACCAAGGCACAAAGCGGTTTTAATAATTTCCTTGCTGTCGCAGCAGGCTTTTTGGCAGTTTTCATTTGCCAGCCAGTCATAAAACTGCTGCCAGCCGGGGCACTCGCCTTCAAAAATATAAACACGCCCATCACATAAAAGCTCCGCACGTTTAAAATATAAATCCGGCAGCGTACCGCCAATTTGTACAGTAAGCGGCGTAACCTCGCGCCTTACGGCGATAAGTTTAAACAGCGCTTCCGCATCGTCAGCACTTTTTACAATTTTTTCCGGCAGCCCGGCAGGCTTGTCTTCCACAAAGTCGCCAAACAGGCTGAAATCGCCTTCCGGCGCGCCCATAACGGCATTAAAACGGTCGTACATATTGCGGAATTCCAACCCGGCAAGCAATTCGCGCGCCTCCGGCTTTAATGCTTTCAATTCATAATTTGCCAAATCTGCATCAACCGGCACATCCGTAAAAATTGTTGCCAGTTTTTTGGAAAGCAGCGCCGATTCTTTGTTGTTCTGCACTTTTTCGCGCAGTGCCTTGCCGCTGATTTTATCTGCGTTAGCCAGCACGTTTTCCACGCTGCCGTACTCGCCAATCAGCTTAAGAGCTGTTTTGGGGCCAACGCCCGGTATGCCGGGAATATTATCCGAAGTATCGCCCATCAGCCCTTTCAGGTCTATAAGCTGCTTCGGTTCAAGGCCTTCATATTCTTCTGCAAAAACTTCCGGCGTATAAATTTTAAGGTCCGAAATGCCACGTTTGGTAAAATATACGCTTGTGCGGCTGCTTAAAAGCTGAAGTTCGTCGCGGTCGCCCGTTACAATAATCACGTCCGCTTCCTTCGGCGCGTGTACCGCAAACGTGCCGATGATGTCGTCCGCCTCGTAATTATCAAGTTCCAGTACGGCAATATTCATTGCCTCCAGCACCTTGCGCGCCAGCGGAAACTGCTCCGAAAGCTCACTCGGCGTCGGTTTGCGCTGACCTTTGTAATCGGCAAACATCTCCGTGCGGAAGGTTTTGCGGCTCTTATCAAACGCTACCGCAAGCCACTTGGGCTGCACATCCGCCAGCAGGCGCAAAAGCATATTGCAAAAACCGTACACAGCACCCGTATGCACACCGCTCTGTGTCGTCAGCGGCGGCAGGGCAAAAAACGCCCTGTGAATCAGGCTGCTGCCATCTATAACTAAAAATTTATCTGCCATGTTTGTTCCTTTCGTTCAATAAATCTAATAATATATTATACCACAAGCAAAGGTGTAGGTAAAATTAAGCGCAAAAATAAAGCCCTGCTTATGCAAGGCTTAAATCATCCACGCGGGAATATACATAATGTTATTTTTATCCATGCCAAACTCCGGCACAAGGCAGATAACGCTGCCGATTGCCGTTTTAACTCCTGTACAGCCGCCAAACGCCGCTTCTATTATGTTAAAGCGTTTGTACATTTTTTGCACCTGCGCGCTTTTGCTGATAACGCAAGGGTACAGCACGCCGTTGTGCCAAATTAAAAGTTCAACCTCTTTACCGTTAAAATTGCGGTAATAGTACAGCGGCGCTTTCTCGCCGCTATTAGCAAAACTTTTATACACCTCGCCGATAACCCATGTTTCAAAAAACGCCGCGCTCATCGCGCCAAGTTCTAACGCGTCTGCCGTATTCCAGCGCAAAAGGTATGCCGCAAGGCCGGTATCCGTAAAATACAGCTTTGGCGTTTTTACAACGTACTTAACGCCGTTAAATGCCGCAGGCTGAAGCAAATAAACGATACCCATCTTTTCTAAAATACCAAGCCACTGCTTCGCCGTTGGTATGCTGATGCCGGTTTCCTTTGCCATAACGGCGTAGTTTAAAAGTTTGGCCGTCTGCGACGCCGCTGCACACAAAAAGCGATAAAACTTCATCTCATCATTAAGCTGAACAAACTTGCGGATGTCGCGCTGCAAAATATCCTGCACCAGTTTGGCATAAAACGCATGCCAGTCCGCACCTTCGTTATACATTGCAGGTTTGCTGCCGCGCCAAACGCGCTCATAAATTTCTACCACGCTGTGCGGAACAAGGTTCTGCATACGTCCTGCCAACAGCTGCATATCCGGTATAAAAGGCGTACTTTCCCTGCCGTCAAGTTCCGCACTGCTTAAACCGCAAAGCTCCAGGCAGGCAAACTTATCGCCAAGCTCCTGCATAATGGCAGTAATGGTTTCCGCATCCTCTTTAGGCGCAATCAGCCAAAAATCACCCGGCTTGCCGTGCTTTAATGCATAATCCTTAATTACCGGCACAAGTTCCGGCGCGTACTGAATATTATCAATCAGCACCGGCGGCACATACCGCTGCAAAAACAGCACCGGTTCCTCGTTAGCCATACTGCGCAAAGCAGGCTCCGCAAGGTCAGCGTACTTGCGGTCAGGTGAAGCAAGGTTTTTAAAGAGTGCTGTTTTGCCGGATTGAGTAATACCAACAAAAGCAAAAACTTCAACCTTTATATTTAGTTGTAAAAAATTCTTACTTAAATCTCTTTTTACCATAAGATAATATTTACCTTCGCATTAATTTGCTTTTTGCAAAACTAACTAAATACTGCATTTCTTCTCTTTTGAAAAATACAATAAACCACAAAATCAGTATTACGCATACGCAGATGAAAATACCCGCGATAAAATTAAATAAAGTAACTTTTACAAATAAACTGCCATACATAAATTTACTTGTTAAAGCCGCTAACAGAGTAACAACAGTAAATTTTAGATAATCAGTAAAATAATCTTTTAATTTAACATCTATACCATTATTAAAAAGCACGTACGGTTCCACCCAAAAGCAAGTTAATAAAGTACTGATAATACCACCAACTACTACGCCGACAACACCGTAATGTATTGTTAAATAAATTGAGGCAACTAAATTTATTACAGATTCCGCTAACGGTTTATAACGGTCATTCCAGTACAACCCGGTTGCATCTTTAAACATACAAACAGCTTTACGCATATACGTTAAATAAAAAGAAAATGCCATTGCAGCTACAACTGTATCACTAAATAAATACTCTTTGCCTACCCACAGTTCTACAAACGGATTGAACAAAACATACAAACCACAAAAACAAATTGCTGCCTGCAATGCTGTTATAAATTCCGTAATTTTAAAGGCTTTTATTTTTTTGCCGCTTTCTTCAAGCACCATTAAATTACCAATACTGGCTGTTATGCTTTCAAAAAATTTTGCGGCAAAAGCATTAAGGGCAGCTATTACCATATAGTAGTTGCTGTATAATCCTACTGCCGCAAGTCCGGCAAATTTACTCAGCACTAAATTACTGCTACTAAAAACTACCATACCACCAATTTTATGGCATATCATGGCTTTTGTGTTTTTTACTATCTGATGTTTTATGTCTAAATCTAAAACTTCTGCTTTTTCGTTTAAATACGGATATTCCTTATCTGCCTTATGTGCGATACTAAAGTTTTCTAAAACTGTTCCTAACAGCATTAAGATAATAAAGCACCAGTAATCTGCAAAAATTAGCAGAAAAATTATTTGCAGCACAGAAACTAAAACCTGCACTGCCGCCTGATAAATGTTAACCACATACTGTTTTTGATCGGCAATTAAAAGGCTGCGTTTATATGTCCATAAATAACTAACTACGGTATTAAGCAAAAATACTAAATAAAAGTAATGCACCTGCGGCACGCCTTGCCCATCTTTAATAAAACTATCTAAAAATGGAAATAGCAATATTCCTAAAACTAAAATAATACTACCGACAGCAATATATACCTTTTTAAACAAATGCATTATGCTTTTAACGGTTTCTTTATCGCCATAAGCAAGCGGTTTATACAGGCTGTACACAATGGCCGGTCCAATACCAAGTTCTGCAAGAGAAAGCATTGCTAAAACATTAGTAAACAAACCGTTAACGCCCAAATATTCTATCGGCAGTGTTTTAATAAACACCATGCGTACAATAAACTTTAGCAAATTAACGGCTATGTAATTCAAAATGCTAAATTTTATATTTTTTATATATTTAGTATTCATTTTTAATATTTAAGCTTTTATTTATTACTATAAACGCAAATCCTAAATAAATAAATGGTATATAAAATGCTGTTGCAGGACTTCCCATCCAAGAAATCATACAAAGTAATAAGCCAAGTGAAATTATTAAAACTTCATTCAAAGATTTATAAGTTTTCTTGAAAATAAATAATAATAATTTATTTATTGTATAAACAAAAGGCGATACAAATAAAAATACCCCTAATACTCCTGTTTCAGCAAAAGTTCTTGTATATTCATTTAAATTTGGATACGATGACTTAAATATTCCCTTTTCTCGCATCAACCTTAACCATAATTTTATTTCATTATTTGACGCATCTTCTTCCGATAAATATTTTTCAAAATATACTGGTGTTAGTTCTTTACCTACACCTGTAACTATATTATCCATACCCATCTTAAATTCTGTTTTTATAACCCCAAATCTTGCTCCATTACTCCTGGCATTGCTATTTGCAATAGATAGTAAATTATTATTTAACGAATCTTCAATACTAATTTCATTACTATATAGCTTATTGTTCATAACTGTGTAATAACCACTAAATCCAATACATATTAAAATACAAAATATAATAAAATTATAAAAATTTTCTTTCTTTAATAAAGTTAAAATCAAAATAAATATAACAAAGCAAACTAATAAAGCATATGCAGTTCTTGCTTGCGACATAAAAATACAATATGAATAAAAAGAAATAATAGTCCCATATAAATATTTAACTTTGCTTTTAGCCTTAAAAAAATAAATAGTAAATATTGGTAAAATAATACTCATAAATAAACCTATATTTGAAGGTTCTGGAAAAATCAGTCTCATTTGATTTTTCCAGTGCAATGGAGGATGCCAATTATAATTTTTACCAATTTCATATAAAAACGGATTTATCGTACTTAATATTTGCTTTCCAATATCGACATTTAATAAATATAAAGTTTCAGGTATAGAATACAAAAATAAAATAAATATAATTCCGTAAATTGCACATTTTAAAATTTTTATTCCGTTTTGAAAATTATAAAAAAATAAATTATAAATCCATAATGATGTACCGAAGGTTAAAATAAAATTAAATACAATATTTTTTATAATTTTTATAAAAAAGAAAATTACTGAAATAGTTTGTAATGAAATATAATTATCTATACTAGTATATTCAATAAAAATTTTTAGTTTTTCATGTTCTAATATTCTATAATCCACAGAATATAACCCATAAACAGATACCAAAATATCAAACATTAAAAATAAAAATGCCCATATTTTAAAATATTTAGGAAATAAAATTTCTTTTTTATTTTGTATTATATCTAATATCCAAAAAAATAAACCAATAATTACAAAATATGTTGATAATTTACCATTTAATGGCCCAAGACTACTTATGTTTTTTATAAAATTAGTAATAGGTAATGTAAAAACAATTATAAAAAATAATATTTTTTGTAAATCAACAATCATAAATTACCTCTTTAAAATTCTATAAATCCATAAATAAATTTTTGTATTTATGGATAATAATAAATAAGAAATTTTTGCTCTAAATGAAAATTTATTGTTCTTTAATATTCTACTTAAATTCCACCTAACTGTTTTTTGTAAATATTTTATAATTTTGTTATATGACTCTGCGTCTTCACACTCATAAATTCTTTCTATTGCTACTCTATATGCCCACCAAAGTCTAACTTCTGCTGCTTTTGTTGCTTCAGGATATTTTTCAAAAATTATTTTATAATTTTTCTGATAACCATCAACTACATCTAAAATCTTATCATTATAAAACTTTTGATGTGTAATGCTTTCTTCCCGCTGGACATAATAATATTTAACCTCAGAATCTCTACCAAATTTATTAGTATTACCAATCCACTTTAAAGCAAAATATACATCTTCATATGTTTTTCCAAAATCAAATCTTATATTTTTAATTACATTATATTTAAAAAGTTTATTGCATACCCCAATACCTGACCCACCATGTTGGTTAACAAAAATATTTTCAATAATTTTTTCTTTGTCTTCTAAAATTATACTTTTAAAATTTTTAGGCCTAATTATTTTATCTTTATAAACATCACAAGAAGAACACATCGCAACATCTAAATCATTTTCCACTGCAAAGTCATAAAGATATTCATACATATCTTCAGCAATGTAATCATCACTATCTACAAAACCAATATAATCACCATTTGCAATATCTATACCTCTATTACGAGCATCACTTAACCCGCCATTTTCTTTATGTATAACCTTTATTCTTATATCTTTATTAGCATATTCATCACAAATTATTCCACTTTTATCTGTACTTCCATCATTTACAATTATAATTTCAATATTCTTATATGTTTGATTAATTATCGAATCTAAACATTTCGGCAAATATTCTTCTACATTATAAACTGGTACTATAACACTTATAAGTGGTTGCATTTAAGATCCCCTTTCGAATTCACTTCTAACTTTTAATGACAAATATACTTAAACTATATTATTTGATGTTCATTGTTTCAGTTATTCCATTTACAATAGTATATTGTGCCTGCCATCCTAATTTATTTATTTTTTGACTTTCTAAAACCGCCATATTAGACTTAGAATATCCTTCCGCTTCTACTTTATCAGGCAATTCATAAACAACTTTTGTTTGTGCAATGTTTGCTATAATTTGAGCTAAATCTTTTAATTTTATATTAGAATTTTGATCTGCTACATTATAAGCTTCCCCAATTTTACCGTTTAAAAGCAAAAATAAAATTGCATTAACAACATCCCCAACATATAAATAAGAAAATAGCTGTTCACCTTTACTTTTTAAAACAATATTTTCTTTATTTTTTCCGTTGTTTATAAATTGGCTTAAAGCTTTACTATCATCATTCTTTATTGTCGGTCCATAAACACGGCATAATCTAGCTATTACTATATCTAAATTATGTTCTTTAATAAAAGCTTGACACAAAGCTTCTCCTGCCCGTTTTCCCTCATTATAACAAGCTCTTACTGTATTACAGTCAATAAATCCGCAATCTGTTTCCTTAAAAGCTTTTTGTCTATTTTGTGCTTGCCCATAAATTTCAACGCTTGATAAAAATAAAAATCTATAATTCAATTTTTCTTTCGCCCAAAGCATTAAATTATAGCTGCCATTTATATTTGTCATAAGTGTCTCAATTGGTTTTTGAGAATATGCAATTGGATGAGTATTGCTTGCCAAATGCAATAAATAATCTGCTTGCTCTGTATAATTAAAGCCAGTATTTATATCTTCAATAAAGTATTTAAAATTAACATTATTCAAATATTGACAAAAACGCCTTTTTAAATTATTTTCGTTACGTCCAACAGCAACAACTTTTATGTTTAAAAAATTCATTTTATTTTGATACATTAATAAATCTACAAGATAAGTACCTATTAATCCTGATGCGCCGATTATAACAATCGTTTTATTTTTTAATTGGTTCCAATCTATATTTTGGCTAAAAATCCGTAAAGATTTTTGATATACTTCACTATCATTAAACATTTTTTCCCTCATTTAACAATGCCTTAAATATTTCCAAATCTTCCATTGTTGTTATTTTTAAATTTTTTTCTGATCCCATAGAAAAATATATTTTTTGACCTAAAATATTCATTAAAACGCATGTCGCTGCGGTGTTTTCAATTTTCTTTTCCGAAGCAATTTTATGTGCCCATAAAAGTTTTTCAAAACTATAAGTATGCGGTGTTTGCGTTCTATATAATTCGTCTCTTGGTATATTTATCTCTGAATATTCCTTATTGTCACTTTTAAAAATTGCTTCCACGCATGGTATTGCAGCAACTGCTGACCCGTGTTTTTTATATGTTGCAATACTGTCAGCAATAATATCTTGTGTAACCAATGGTCTATTACCGTCATGAACAGTTATAACTGTATTCATTGGTATTTTCTCAAAAGAAAGTTTTTGCAAGCAATTATAAATTGATTCTTGTCCTGTTTTACCTCCAGTTACTACCCACTTTAATTTAGTAATGTGATATTGACGTGCATATGCCCATAATATATCCTCCCATTTCTCCAATACCGCAATAATAATATAATCAATACTTGGATTATTTTGAAACGCTTCCAAAGTATATATAATTATTGGTTTATTATTAACGTGTAAAAACTGTTTTGGTATTTCCTGGTGCATGCGACTACCAATTCCACCAGCCGTTAATAAGGCTATGTTCATAATTATTTCACTTCCGATCATTAAATTGATTTTTATTTCCCAACTCTAATTCAAATACACAATGAGATTCCTTTTCTTTCTCAGGAGGCGGTATCATATAGTCTGGACCATATAACTTTTTAAAATAGTAATCATAATCTTGTACTACAGGAAGTTTCTTAGTTGCAAATAATATATTTTGCCTTTTACACATTTTTTCTCTTAGATACATTTCACCAAAATAATGTTTTCTTCCCGATGGCACTGATACATATTTTGAATTATTATTTTTACACATAGAATTCCACCAATTTGTTAATTGTGCCCACTTTTTGGTCGATAAAAATGCATTAAATACTTTTCCAAGAAAAACTTTATTTTTTATTGCTTTTAATGTTTTTATATCAGCTCCATCAAATGCTTGTAAATAAAATTTTCTGTCTTTACAAAAACGTGAACAAGATAAAGCCAAACCAAAAAATAAACTAAAAAAACCGTGTATATTTCTTAATACAACATTATCCGGTGCGTTTTCTAAAATAAAAATATCAATAAAAATACCTGGATTTTTCCGTTCTGGTGCTAAATGTGTTTTATATACAGTTCCATTCAAAGAAATCTGTGCTAACGGCATACCTAATTCAGGTGTTGTTTCTGGAGAATGTAATGTATATTTATTTTTCAATTTCTTTTCATAGACAGTTAAAAATTTATTATAACTTTCCCTTGTCATAAAAATATCTACATCATCATCCCAAGGTATAAATCCATTATGTCGTACTGCACCTAAAGCTGTGCCTCCACATAATGTATAATAAAGATTATTTTTTGCACAAACATCGTCAATATCTATCAACATTTCTAATAATATTTTTTTTAGTTTTTTTAATTTATCTCCTGTTATTTCTATTCCATTTTTATATTTTTGATTTTTAAAAATCACAGAAGTAGTTAAACTCATTTTCATCACCATATAAATAATAATTCTACTCTCTTATCGTATTCCACACAGCTTTTTGCTTTCCACTTAAATATTTAATGAAACCTATCAACTGCGCATAAACGGTTAAATAAAAATATGTAATTAAACGGGCTAACTTATCAGACAACAAAATATTTGTCTGATACTTATAATTTATCAGCGCACTTATGTAAGTAAGTATTAAAAAGAATAGTAAAATCATCGCCGTCAAGCTTTCTAATGCTAAAACTGTTAACACTAAGCTAAACAGCAAAAATAATACTGGTGAAATCCACCTCAATAATTTGTGCGATACAAACATAAAAGACACTAAATCTGCTGCAAAAAATCTTTTCAAATAGCGCAGGTTATAAAAATTCCCAGCAGCAATTCTTATCTTTCTGTTTAATTCCTGTTTTAAACTGCTACCACTTTCTTCACAGGAATAAGCCTCTGGCTCATATTCAATGTTATAACCTTGTTCTACTATTTTCATTGATAAAAGAAAATCGTCAACTGCTGTATCCTTTGGCAGTTTACAAAAAAGTTTTTTACGAATAGCGTAACAAGCACCGTCAGCTCCAATTACAGTTTTTACTTTAGCTTCCAATTGTTTTATTTTTGATTCAAGCTTCCAGTACAACCCTTCATTTTTGCTAATGTCTGTTTGCATTGCCTTTACACGCTTTTCTCCAGCTACACAACCACATTTTTCATTTTGAAAATGCGGTAATATTTTTTGCAGGCATTCTCTGTTATACATTGCATTAGCATCAGACAATAAAATTATTTCTCCTTTACAAAATTGTAACCCACGATTGATAACATTTACTTTGCCTTGACGCTCTTTAAAATCCAACAACTTTATATTTGAATATTTATTTTCAAATTCTTTCACTATGGCATTTGTTGCATCGGTTGAACCGTCCGAAGCAATAATTATTTCCAAGTTAACATCAGCAGTTTCTAATGCCAGTGAATTATTCAGCTTTTCTTTTATTACTTTTTCTTCGTTGTAAGCAGCTATAAATAACGAGATATTTGTAATTTCCGGCAACTTTTTCAGCATAGTAATTCTATTTTTAGGCAATACATATAATATTGCTGGATAAATTACATAAGGATATATTATTAAAAATATTAATAGCAGTGCTATCAGCCACATTACCAACTACTAATCCTTTCTGAATAAGAATTTAACAAACCTAGTACCTGCTTTATAAAGGCGTTTTCTTTCTGCAGGGCAAATAATAAATTGTTTTAATTTTGCTATTATGTAAGCTGGGCGCAGATAATAACGCTTTCTTGCCTGGTCACAAAAAGCTACCATTTCTTCTGCAGTTAAGTTAGGAAACGATAATACACAGCTATGCAGCCCGTCATCAGTTATCCATTTAGAGTAGTCCTGCGTTATAATATAACTATTTTTTTCTGCCCATCTGTACGCATCTGTTCCCGGATATACCATCAGCGGAAAGAACTGTGCAGTATCGGTATTAAGCTTTAAAGCAAGCTGGAAAGTTTCTTCCATAGTTTCTTTGGTTTCACCGGGATTACCAACCATAAAACAGCCATGAATTAACAAGCCTGCTTTTCTGGCATTTTCTACATAGCGCTTAGACCAGTCGAGTTTTATACCTTTGTGCATTGCATTTAAAACATTTTGATTTCCGCTCTCAAATCCTGCGATAAGCAGTCTGCACCCTGCTTCCTTCATTAAAAGCATAGTATCTAAATCTAAAGTTACACGAGCATTTACCCACCAATTTATTTTTTTATTAAATCCTTTTTGTATCATTAAACGGCAGATTTGTTTAGTGCGTTCCAAATCAGCTGTAAAGGTATCATCTTCAAAACCTAAGGATTTTAATTCAGGGAAATTTTCAAGTATATATTCTATTTCCTGCACTACGTTTTCTGGACTTCTTAGCCTATACTTTTGCCTGCCATGGAATGTCTGTGGGTATACACAGAAAAAGCAGTTATTAGGGCACCCCCTGCCTGTAAAAATCATCATCATCGGAAATTCAGCAGCTGCAAAGAAATAGTCTTCCGGTTTTATACCGTGCTTTTTGTAAACTTTTGAAACAAATGGTAAAGCGTCTAAATTTTCAATAAATGGCCTGTCCGCATTAGAGCTGATTTCACCATCTTCATTTCTGTAAGTTAAACCTAATATTTTTGAAAAATCTTTCTGCTCATTTTTTAACTGCTCTGCCAACTCTTTTAAAGTAAATTCATATTCACGACGGGCAATAAAATCAATTGCAGTACAATTTTTCATAGTTTCTTCTGGTACAGCGCTTGGATGCGTACCTACTAAAACAGTATAAATTTCATTATTTATTTCTTTTACTTTTTCCGCAAATCTGCAATCGTTGTAAATACTTGGTGTTGATGTATTAATAACAACTATTTGCGGGGCAACATCTCTTACAATATCAAGCGCTTCATTTGTTTTTATTAAACGCGCACAACAGTCGATAAGCTTGCACTCAAAACCAGCTTCTTCCAAAACACCGGTTGCAGAAGCTAACCATGTAGGATAATATAACGTGCCACTTTTAGTAATCGCTGGACTTCTCTGATCGCGGGAAAACTTACCATATTCTGTTTTAAACGGCGGGTTTATCAAAAGTATTTTCATTTTTTCATCTCCAAATACAATATTAGTAAACGTTTTTCTGTCATCTTCTAACCATGTCATCCATTAGTTGACTTGGCTTAAAAATCCAAGACAGAGACTCAGATTTATAACAAAATTTATATAATACAATAGGAACTGCAATACTTAAAGTTATGCCCAAAATTAAATATATTAACAAAATATCTACATTTAATTTATTTAAAATAATCCTTGTACCGGCAGTAAAATAACAATGAATCAAATAAATAGGCAATGAATACTTACCACATATAATCAAAATTTTGTTTGTTTTAAGTAGTTTAAAATTCGTAAATGCCAAAATTGACAAAACAGATAATATATTTGCATTAACGAATTTTAATAAAAATCCACTGCAATAAACATTCATCAAATAACCTATTAACAAAAGTAAAATTATTATATTTGCTTTATTTTTTATAGTTAGGCGCAAAGAATAGCAGTACCCCCCCACAACAAAAAAGTACCAATAATATAATATATTATGTAACTCAAATGCATTGATAAGAACAAATTGTGAAACAAAAGCAATGCAAGAAGCTATAAATAATAATTTCCGTAAATTTACATTACAAAAAAAATATGTCAACAAATATAAAAACACAAGCACATAAAGATACCAGTATGGTGGAACCGTATAAATCGGAAGCATAAAAATATGTTCTATGCTTAGCTTTCGATTTATATTCCCTTGAAAAAGAATCTGTACGCAAACTTGTACTGCTGAAAATAGGAAATATACGCCAGCTAAATCAATAAGTTTTTCTATTAGTTTTTTTATCGTAATATTTTTATATGCGTAAAAAAATAAATAACCACTTATCATAAAAAATAAAGGCATATGAAATGAATAGATAAAATAATGTAAGCTATTAAATATAAAAGTATATTGTTTAAATAATTCGGCATCCTTATAGCCATCTATGCAATGTCCTATAATAACTAATAATATTGCAAAACCTTTTGCTCCATCAATCCATTCTATGTGCTTTCGCTCACTCATGCTATTCATCATAATATTTAATACGCACCTTTTCTTAGTAATACTACTTTAAATGTTTTAAACAAAAGCATTAAATCTAACCATACGCTCCAGTTTCTTGTGTACCAGCTGTCTAAAAGTACACGTACTGTGTAGTCGATATCGCTTCTGCCGCTGACCTGCCACATGCCCGTTATGCCAGGTTTTACCATCAGGTAGTCTTCTATGTATTCTCCGTACCTTATCATTTCGTCCCTTATTATCGGGCGCGGGCCTACTAGGCTCATTTCTCCTTTCAGTACGTTGAATATCTGCGGCAGTTCGTCTAAACTTGTCTTTCTTAAAAATGCCCCGCTTTTGGTTATTCTCGGGTCATTTTTTAATTTAAAGTCTTTTTCCCATTCTGCTTTTGCTTCCGGGTCTGTTTTTAACAGTTGTTCCAGTTTTTCTTTTGCATCTACGCACATGCTGCGGAATTTATAACAGTTAAATTCTTTGCCGTTTTTCCCTATTCTGCGGTGTTTAAAGATTACCGGCCCCGGTGAGTCTTTATATATCCATAAGGCTATTACTATAAGTATCGGGCTTATAGCGATTGTGCCGGTTATGGTAAGTACATAGTCAAAGATTGTTTTTATCCAGCGGTTGACAGGGCGTGCAAGGTTGTTACGTAACCTTAACAGCATAAGCTTTTCGTTAAAGAGGCTTTCTGCTTCTATGCCGCCCATTGGCACGCCTACAAGGTTTGGTATTACGCCCATACTTTTTACTAAAGGCTGCACTTTATAGATTAACTTTGTAAGTTTACCTTGTTCCAAACCGGGAGCAGCTATAAACACATGGTTGATTTTATATTTTGTTATTACTTCTTCTGCGTCGCTGAATTTACCGAGTACAGGATAGTTTTCTAATATTCCTTTTTCTACTTTGTTATCTTCAAGTAACCCTATTATTTTGTAGCCCATACCGGCGTCGTTTTTGATGCCTTGTACTAATAGTTCAGCTGTTTTGCCCGCTCCGATAATGAGTACCGGTATTTGCAGGAGCTGGTATTTTTCAAGCACTTTTTTTACGATATAACGGAAAATGACAAGCAGTATAAAGCTTAACAGCCAAAATACTGCGATAAACATTCTGCTTGTTGAACCTGCTATACGCGCTATATAGAGCAATATGATAATGCTTGTAACGGCGTAACAGCTTGTTATAAAGAGTTTTTGGATTATCTGCCAGAACTGTGCGCGGCGGTTGTAGAGCTGTTCGATGTTTAAGAAGATTAAATATAGCAGCGGAAATACTACCCAAAAGTTAAGCCAAGATATGTGGAGGTGACTGTTGCCGGTATAAAAGTTACGGAAGTTAAAGGCAAGTTCTTCTGCACATACTATGGCGATGTAGTCAACACATATTAATACAAACGGTAAAATAATATTGGTATACTTATTTATTTTTTGCAGATTTTCTGCCACGGTTATCCCTCTTATGCTTTATTAATTGTAATAAAATTTATAATTTTATTTTACATTATTTTATAATGATATTTTACCATACCTTTACCCCCCCCGCAAGACATTTCGGTTAGAGTGAGTCAAACTTTTTCTGGTCTTGTGGAAACTTTGTACCTGCCGGTAGGTTAGTGCGGCGGCGCAGGCTGCGGTAAACCGCGCGCCCGGTGATGCGTGACAGCTACTTTTCTTCTTTTCGCTAAACAGCAAACACCACGGAAGATGCTGCTGATATGAAGCGCAGGCCAAAATCGCGACGGCTAAATCATTGTTGTAGCCCCTATGCGCAAACACGCAACGGAGTCGTGTTTGTGGACGCAAATAGGAGCGACGTTTTTGGCAAGCTGAATAACAGTAGTATTTTTCGTGGTGCAGTTTTAGACGACTTAGCTAAAAAAATAACGTCACCACAAACGTGATGACGTTATTAGAACTTTAAGTTTAATGTTTAATTTTCAATTGCATTAAGATTTGCAAATTTTGCCTATTATAACTTATTTAATTGTTTCTGCTTGCATACAAGCGTATCAGTTATTATTAGGCACGTTATTGTATTTTACTTTAACGTCACGGTATCTGCTCATGCCAGTACCTGCCGGGATGAGTTTACCGATAATAACGTTTTCTTTAAGACCGAGCAGCGGATCAACCTTGCCTTTAATAGCTGCGTCCGTAAGTACGCGGGTAGTTTCCTGGAAGGAAGCCGCAGACAGGAAGGAATCAGTTGCCAAGGATGCTTTGGTAATACCCAAAAGAATCGGGTGGCCTTCTGCCGGCTGTAAGCCGCGGTCAAGCATCTCGCTGTTCTGTTCTTCAAATTCACCGATATCAACATATTCGCCCGGCAGCATCGTAGTATCGCCGGCTTCATCGATACGTACTTTACGCATCATCTGGCGTACCATAACTTCAATGTGTTTGTCGTTAATTTCTACGCCCTGAGATTTGTAAACGCCGAGTACCTGCTGTACCAGATAACGCTGGGTTGCACGCACGCCGCTGATGCGGATAATATCGTGCGGATTAAGGGAACCTTCGGTAAGACGGTCGCCTTTTTCGATTTCCTGCCCTTCGGTAACAGCAAGTTTTGCGCCGTACGGAATAGCATAAACTTCTTCCATGCCGTCTTTATCGGTAATGGTAATTTTACGCTGGCCGCCTTCTTCGGCAATATGCACAACGCCGGTGGTTTCTGCCAAAATACCAGGGTGCTTCGGTTTGCGTGCTTCAAACAGTTCTTCAACACGCGGCAAACCTTGGGTAATATCGTCACCGCCTGCTACGCCGCCGGTATGGAACGTACGCATGGTAAGCTGGGTACCAGGTTCGCCGATTGCCTGAGCTGCAATGGTGCCAACTGCTTCGCCAACGTCAACATTTCTGTCGGTTGCAAGGTTGCGGCCATAGCATTTACGGCAAACGCCTACTTTAGATTTGCAGTTAAGCACGCTGCGGATTTTAACGGTTTCGCGCAGTGCTGCAATTCTGTCTGCCATATCTTCGGTAACATAATCGTTGATATGATAGAGCACTTCACCGTTTTCATCCAGAATATCTTCGGCAAGGTTACGGCCGACAATACGGTCACGCAGAGATTCGATAACCGTCTGTTTGTTCTTGCCTTCGGTAATAGCGCCGATTTCGATACCTTCGATAGCATTGTTGCGCACTTTCATTTCGCGGACAGTACCGTCTGCTAAAATTGCGTCAATCATTGCTTCGGTGTAAGTATCTTTTGCATGTGCCAGTACTTCACCTTCTGCGTTAACAACGTCTTCAGCAACTTCTTTGCCATCGAAGTGATGCATCAGGTGTTCTTTCATTACCTTGTTGGCATCTTCGCTGCTGATATTAATCTGAACGGTTTCAGTTGCTTCGCCGTCCATATCATCGGTTGCATAAAGGTTAACTTCAAGCACATGGCCTGCAATAAGTTTATTGTAAATATCTTCCGTAATAACGGTATCTGCTTCGGCAATCAGTTCGCCGGTTACAGTGCTTTCAACGCCGGAAGCAAGGTTACGTCCGATAACGGTTTCGCGCAGTTTGTTCTGGCTTGCGCCAAGGGTTTGTTTGCACAGGCGGCTGCGTTCTTTAACAAGGTTAAAGGTTACAACGTCGCAGTCATCTTCGCGTACAATAACGTCCTGAGCAACGTCTACAAGGCGGCGGGTAAGGTAACCGGAGTCTGCCGTACGCAGTGCGGTATCTGCCAGGCCTTTGCGGGCACCGTGGGTGGAAATAAAGTATTCCAATACGGTTAAGCCTTCGCGGAAGTTTGCCTTAATAGGACGGTCGATAATACGGCCGGACGGGTCGGCCATAAGGCCGCGCATACCTGCCAGCTGACGGATCTGCTGGGTGTTGCCGCGGGCACCGGAGTCTGCCATCATGTTCAGGGAATTGAACTTATCCATGGTAGCGCTCATCAGTTTTGCGGTAACATCATCAGTTGCCTGGCTCCAGATTTCAATAACCTTGCGGTAACGTTCGTCCTCGCTCATTAAGCCGCGGCGGAACATACGCTCGGTTTTATCAATCTGTTTTTCGGCGTCAGCCAAAATCTGCTGTTTTTCTTTCGGGATTTTAATATCGGATACGGCAATGGAAATACCTGCCTTGCAGGCGTTATCATAACCGTTCTTTTTAACAATATCAAGAATTTCGGCAGTACGCAGGTTGCCAAACAGCTTGTGTGCTTTGGCAACAAGGTTGCCCAGTTCTTTTTTGTTGATAAGTTTGCTTAAGTGCCAAACCTTAACTTCTTCGCCGGCAGCATTCTTTTCGGTTTCCTGATGGAAGTACTGCAGTTCTTTCGGCAGGTCTTCGTTAAACATGATATTGCCCGGCGTAGTGGTAACAAGGCTTACGCCTTCGTTCTTCTCTTCGCCGTAAATATCTTTGTTAGGTACATAAACCTGAATGCGTGCCTGCAAATCAACAACCTTATGGAAGTATGCCAGCATAGCTTCGTTAATGCTGCTGAAACGCATGTCTTCGCCTTTGGCTCCTTCTTTCACCATAGTGATGTAGTAAGAGCCCAGAACCATATCCTGGGTAGGCACGGCAACAGGTTTGCCGTCTTTCGGTGCCAGAATGTTGTTAACAGAAAGCATCAAAATTCTTGCTTCTGCCTGTGCTTCCGCGGAAAGCGGCAGATGTACTGCCATTTGGTCACCGTCGAAGTCGGCGTTAAATGCTGTACATACCAAAGGATGCAGCTTAATTGCACGGCCTTCGGTAAGGATAGGCTCGAATGCCTGAATACCGAGTCTGTGCAGCGTCGGTGCACGGTTAAGGAATACAGGATGTTCTTTAATTACTTCTTCCAAAACGTCCCAAACTACATTGTTGGCGCGTTCTACCATGCGTTTGGCGTTTTTAATATTGGTAGCCTGTCCGCTCTGAACAAGGCGTTTCATTACAAAAGGTTTAAACAGTTCCAGTGCCATTTCCTTCGGCAGGCCGCACTGGTGCATTTTAAGTTCCGGGCCCACAACGATAACGGAACGGCCGGAGTAGTCAACACGTTTACCGAGCAGGTTCTGACGGAAACGTCCGGATTTACCTTTCAGCATATCAGAAAGGGATTTCAGGGCTCTGTTTCCGGGACCTGTTACAGGACGTCCGCGACGACCGTTGTCGATCAGGGCATCAACAGCTTCCTGAAGCATACGTTTCTCGTTGCGGACGATGATATCCGGTGCTCCTAACTCTAAGAGTCTTCTTAAACGATTGTTACGGTTGATGATACGTCTGTATAAATCATTCAGATCGGATGTTGCAAAACGTCCACCATCGAGCTGAACCATAGGACGTAAATCTGGCGGGATAACCGGGATCACTGTCATGATCATCCACTCCGGTTTGTTGCCGGACTCACGGAAAGCCTCTACAACTTCCAGTCTCTTGATGATTCTTGCACGTTTCTGGCCGGTTGCATCCTCAAGCTCTGCCTTTAATTCTGCGGAATCTTTCTCCAGATCGATTGCCTGTAATAATTCCTGAATAGCCTCAGCACCCATTCCAACACGGAAAGAACTGCCGTACTGCTCTCTTGCTTCCTGGTATTCGCTCTCGGAAAGTACCTGTTTGTACTGCAATGCGGTGTTGCCCGCATCCAGTACGATATAAGAAGCAAAGTAAAGAACTTTTTCAAGAGTTCTTGGGGATAAGTCAAGGATTAATCCCATACGTGACGGGATACCCTTAAAGTACCAGATATGGGATACCGGAGCAGCAAGCTCAATGTGTCCCATACGCTCTCTACGAACGCTTGCTTTTGTAATCTCAACGCCGCATCGGTCGCAGACAACGCCTTTGTAACGGATTTTCTTATATTTACCACAATGACATTCCCAGTCTTTGCTCGGTCCAAATATCTTTTCACAGAACAGACCATCTTTTTCCGGTTTTAAAGTTCTATAGTTAATGGTCTCCGGTTTCTTTACCTCGCCTCTGGACCATTCCCGGATCTTTTCCGGAGACGCCAATCCAATTTTAATGGCATCAAATGAGATAGACTGACCTGTGGTTTCTTTACTCATTGTTTCTGGCATTATGACACTCCCTTTCTATTTATTCTTCGTCAAGAGTATTTTCTTCTGCATCGTCGAAAAAGTCGGAATCATCCTCATCTTCCTCCGGTTCCTCATCCACATCTACGAGTTCTTCATTTTCCGCATTGAACTCTTTCTGTGAGAATCCCATCTTTGCAAAGGAATCACTGTCCTCAAATGCAAAATCCTTATCTCCGGAAATAATGGAATTCAAATCTGTATTGCCGTATTCGCTTGTCTCCATCAGCTCTACTTCGTTTCTGTCCTCATCTAAGACTTTGACATCCAGACCAAGTGACTGAAGCTCTTTTAACAGAACCTTGAAGGACTCTGGGATACCCGGTTCAGGGATATTATCACCCTTAATAATTGCTTCGTAAGTCTTAACACGTCCGACAACATCATCGGATTTTACTGTTAAGATCTCCTGTAAGGTATAGGATGCACCGTAT
>OJME01001128.1_pt1 | contig 22605 bp, 5 predicted proteins | sample 1597151 | NCBI WGS metagenome assembly OJME01 (sample SAMEA2452118, study PRJEB22498) | human gut metagenome | biome: human feces; feature: human gut; material: feces | place: Australia | collected 2012
AGTGGCGCGAAGGCCTGTTCTGGACGGACCGCAGCTTAACAGGCAGCCGCGATATGCTGACAATGAGCGGCATGCGCAGCGACGGTACAAAATCGTTCAGCGCCATGTACACAGTGCCGTTAGGGCGCAGCGGAACCAAACTGGGCCTTACTTACAGCACCAACAGTGTAAAAATTACGGATGGCGAACTGGAAGATTTGGATATTAAAGGCCATTCCAACGCATATGGTGTTTCGCTTATTCAGCCGCTGGTGGTTACGGATACCCTGCGTACGGAAGTAACTTTGGATTACGGCTACCAAAATTCGCAAACCGACTTTTTGGGCATACACTGGGTTGATGATACTGTAAAATCTTACACCGCAGGCTTCAGCATGACTAACTACGGTGCAAGCAGCATCATTTACCAAAAGCATAACTTCCGTATCGGCGACAGCGAAGATATCGCCGGTGAAAACGAAAACTTTTCCAAATATTTTTTTAACGGCTTCTGGCAAAAGGCTTACAGGGCCGGGCAGATGTTAAGCGCAAGGCTTGATGCCCAGTGGAGCCCGGACGATTACCTTACAAGTGCCGAACAGTTTTATATCGGTGGCATGTACAGCGTACGCGGATATGAAGAAAGTTATCTAGGCGGCGACAGCGGTTACAGCGCCAGCCTGGAATACAGCGTACCGCTTGACAAAGCCAAAACAACATCGGCCTTTTGCTTTTTTGATTATGGTGCAGTTTACGGCGACAGCGCTTTTGACGACCATGTGCTGGCAGGCACCGGTATAGGCATTAAAAGCACAATCGACCGCAAAATATATACAAGTTTAACGCTCGGCATACCGCTGATGCGTGATATTAACGGAGATGAAGTAGATAAAACCCGCATACATTTTATGCTTAACGGTCAGTTTTAACAGGGGGACGGGCTTATGAGCAGCAAGAGAAAATTTAACCGCAAAAGTAAATATACCTTAAGCCAGAAAATCATCTCTGCCGTAACGACGGCCGGCTTTATTATGCAGCCGATAGTGGGCTTTGCACAGAGTATAAATAAAGTTAATAATAACGGCAGTATTGAAGTGAATGGCAATGTTACCAATATTTGGGCAGATAAAGTTGTCAGCAATTCGGCTGTAAATGTTTTTAAGGATTTTCAGTTGGATGCTAACAATATTGCTAATATGTACTTTAATACTAAGGGTGGAAGCGGAGCTGATGCAGCTAACCTTGTTAACTTTGTTAACAGCCGTATTGATATTAACGGTACTGTAAACGCAGTTAAAGATAATAAAATCGGCGGCAATCTGTTCTTCTTGAGCAAAGACGGTATGGCAGTAGGCAAATCCGGCGTTATTAATACAGGTTCGCTGTATGTTATGACGCCGACACAGGATTTTATGGAAGATATGCAGCGTGTTGTAAGTGATGCTGATGTTAATACTGCGGCAGAAAACATTGCCCACATTACTAATATTACAACAGACGCTGCTTCGTGGCAGGCAATACCTCTTAACAGCAGCGGCACCATTACCGTACTGGGTAAAGTAAAAGCTGTTAATGAAGTGAGAATGCGTGCTGCTAAAATTGGCGTAGGCAAAAACGTTGATGATTCTGCTGTTGATAATGTTGCTAGCGGTAAAATAGCAGCAGAGAACGCACACATTGAAACAGGCGTTGCCAATTTTAGTGATATTGTAAATATTAAGGACGCAAGCGGCAAAGTAATTGTTGATGCAGGTCTTGGCAAAAATTTAACCGCAACCAAAACCGGCAGCGGCGATATTGTACTTGAGGCGTATGTTGATGCTTCTAATGATAAAAATAAAATAGAAAAATTGCCGGTTATTGGTGGAACAACACTTGGTACTACAGCTGAATCAGTAGAAAATACTTTTACGGAACAGGAATTTGGTGCTTCTGTAGATATTTATGGTGAAGTTAATGCAACAGGCAAAGCTGATATTAGTGCAACTGCAATTAACAGCAATGCAGATTTTGATGAAACATTAAATGATTACAAAGCTAACAGTAATGATGTTGCACAGTTGGCAACCGTTAAAGCAGATGTTAATATCGGTGGTACGGTAAAAGCTGCTGACGATGTAAATATTAAGGCAGAAGCTGTTAACCGTTATGTTGATAATACTGGCGGTTTTGCGAAAGCTTTAAGTGTTGGTATAAGCTCTGGAACTCCGCTTACTGGCGATGTGGCATATTCTGTTTTAAATACTGAAGCCAATGTTAATGTAGCTTCCGGCGCAAATGTTGAAAGTGAAAATGGCAGCGTTGATATTGATGCCAAGGCAGAAAGTCTTGCTGCTTCTGCTGCTTCCACTACAGGCTTAAAATTTAAAGCTGCCGGCGGATTAACTGGTGCTAATGTTCCGGCAACAGCGGTTGTATATACAGGTGTTGACAATAAGGCCAATGTTACTGTTGAAGGCAACATTGAAGCAGGCAAAGATATTAGCATTGATGCCGATGCCGATATGAAGGTTGAAGCCGATAACAAAATGAGTTTGAAGGGTAAGATGGCCAACCAGTTTGTTGTTGGTGTAACTGTTGCAGGTGCTGAAAACAGTGCATCTGTAGATATTAAAGGTACCGGTAATAAAGTAAACGCTGGTAATGATTTAAGCGTAAACGCCAAAGCAGACAGCGATTTTACCTCCAGTACTTCTATTAAAGCACCGGAGGCTTCGGCTATAACTGTTGCTGTTAACGTAACGGATTTTAACAGTAATGCAAATGTAAATGTAGATACTGATTTAATGGCAGGCAACAACTTAAATGTTAAGGCCGATAATACCATTGTTTCTGATAATGTTAATGCGGAAACAAAATTAGGCAGCAATAAATATATTTCTGCTGCAACACAGGTTGTTACAACTAATGCCGAAGGCAAAATTACAGAAGTTAAAAATTTTATTAATGGCCTTAAAACTAAACTGGGTTTTGAAGCAGGTGGAAGTGACGATATTAAAACTCAGCTTCAGCTTAGTGAAATTTTAAAAGCCGGTGCAACCGTAACTTACAGCGGACAAGAACATAAAAGCGGTGTAAATATTGGCAAAAACGGTAGCCTTACTGCTCAAAACGGTATGCTCGGCGTTAATGCGAAAACTTTGATTGAAGATGCGCATATTGCTGCAACGGGTACAACGTATTCTTATAACGATGCTTATCCGGCAGGGGCAACTCTTAATGCATCCGTGCTTGTAAATAATATGGATAACAGCTCCTCTGTTGTAGTGGCAGACCGCGATGCAGCAAGTACTGAGCCTGCGTTAAGCGGTAAAACTGGTGTTGATTTTAACGCTTCCGTGCGTTTTGAATATAACCGTATTCAAAATATGATTCAGGACGTTAAAGATGCGTATAATCAGATAGAAACAGCAACTGCAAGCCTTAATGGTGCAATTAAAACAGATTTTGATAATTTCTTAAATGACCTTCAAACACAAATTTCAACTTGGGAAAGCGCTTTTGCAACTGCTGATGAAACACTTGCTACCAGCGATAGTGGTGTGTTGTCCATTGGTGAAGCGGCAACAGCCGGTTATAACATTTTAAATGCGTTAAATAATTTAAATACTATGCTTGACAGCACCAGCGGCAGCGAAGTAGCTGATGCAACCAAAGCCTCTATTCAGGGCGCCAGCGATTTGCTTTCGAGTGCGCTTGCTTTTATTGACCCTAACAGTTATGGTAATTTTGCAGCTTCCAGTGCTTCCAAGGGCAGCAGTGGAAACCAAAGCACAGTTGGTGGGCATATTCCTTCGGCAATTAACGGTGCCGGTACTGTTATTGTTAATAATGTTGATACTGTAAGCAAAGTAGAAATAGGCAGTAATACAGGCATTGAAAGTGACCGCGATGTAAACATTAATGCCGAAAGCTTTATGAAGGATGTAACTCTTGGCGGGCTTAATGCTATGCCTATAACAAATTCCGGCGGTGGTACAACTGCCAGCATTGGTGCAACTGTAAATTATTCCGATTTTAATACTGATACGGTTGTTGCTGTAAATAACGGCGCAAGCATTACAGGCGGCAATATTAATATAGCCGGCAGCAACGTAATTGACCATGTTTCCGTAGCAGGCAGTGCAGGTGTTGGCCCGAGCGGCGAAACGCAGAGCAACGGCGTTGTTTTAAACGGTATGCTTAGCTTTGTTAATGGCAGCAGCGATATTTTAACCGTTGTTGATGACGGGGCAAGCTTAACGGCAAACCAAAATGAATATACTGAAACAGTTAAAGATGAAGAAAACGGTACTGATAAAGAAACTACAAAATATACCGAAGGCAATATCAGCATTACCGGGCATAATAACAGCAATATTGTTAATGTAGCGGCAGGGCTTAACTTTGGCACCGGCAGCGGCGCAGTGGGTGTAGGGCTTGCGTATACCGATTTTGCTGTTAAAAATATTGCCGGTGTTGCCGATGTGGCCGGACAGATTAAAAATCTGTATTCATACAAAGATGATGATGGAAAAGTTACAGTTGATAATAGTAAAGTAGCTGAATTGGATGGTGAGTTAAATAATACATATACTGCTTCTTCTGATACTAAAGGCAGCATCAGTGCTTATGGATTTAACGTAGATGCTGCAACTGATGGCAGTATTCAAAGCGTAAGCGCAGCAGCTTCAGCTAATAAAAATGATGATACCGGAAAAGAAAGTTTCTTTGGAAAATTAAAAGGTAAATTTTCCAGTGTAGAACATAAGGTTTTCAACAAACTTGATGAAAAAACCGGACAAATTTTCGGTTCAGACTCCGGCAAAGCTAATGAAATGTTTAATAAGGGTTCTTCAAGCCATGGCACAGGCGGTGGTATTAAGCTTGTAGGCAGTACCAGCGGTAAAGGCGGCTTTATGCCTTCGTTCAGCATTGCTGGCAGCGGCAGCGTATCTTTAAATTCGCTTAATAATGCAACTGAAGCCGTTGTTGATAATGTTAATATTACTATGCAGCCTACAAGCAATAAAAAAGGCGATATCAGCGTAACTGCGCGCGATACACTTTATGCCGGTGCATACAGCGGCGCAGCAGCATTGCAATGGAAAAAAGGCGGTTCTGCGGATAATACCTCTGTTGGTTTTTCCGGAGCAGCTGGCGTTAATGATATTGATAACGCTGTTAAAGCAACTATTAAAAACAGTACTATCAGTAATGCAGGTAAGATAGACACCATGGCTTTAAGCGGCGGCGAGCAGCTGGCACTTGGTCTTGGGCTGGCAGTTGTTAAAGCTGATGGCACCAGTGGTGTCAGTGGTAATGCGGCGGTTTCAGTTAACTTGATAGACCATGATGTAGAAGCACTGTTGGAAAATAATACTGTAACTAATGCAGATGATATTAATGTTGCTGCTTATGCACGCGATATTGAAAATACCGGCGGCGGTACTTTAAGTGCCGGCCAGCAAAAGGTTGGCGTAGGGGCGACAGTTGCCGTAGCTCAGCTTAATAATAACATTAGTGCAGGCATTAAAGGCGGCAGCTATACCGATGTTGGCAATGTTGATGTAGACGCAATGAACGCGCTTAAAAATATTACCGTTGGCATTGCGGCAGGCGCAACTGTTCCTTCCGGTGGTGATGGTGCTAGCGTAGTAGTTGAAGGCGCTGGAGTTTACAATGAAGTGCATAATACTACCAATGCTTTTATTGAAGGCAACGGCAGTGATAATAAAGTTGTAATTACTACCGTTGATGGCGGCATAGTTGATGTAATTGCACAGGATGTAGCCATTGCGGAAAACAGCATTTATGAACAGGCTCTTGATGGGCTTGCTGACGGCAAGGAAGAAATTGCCGAACGCATGGGCAGCGATTTTGATATTACCGGTGAGAGTGAGTTAAATGGCATTGAAACGGACGATATTAAGGCGCAGTTAAACAATAAGGAGGCTGAAGGTACCGGTACTCAGAGTAATGAAAATAGCACTGAAGAAGTTAATTTAAATAAAGATAGCGGCAGCAGTATTATTACCGTTGCGGGCGGCCTTGCAGCTACAACCGGCAAAGGCGCCGGTGGGGCGGCTGTTGCTATTACGGATATTGAAAATAACTATACGGCAAATGTTGAATATGCCCAAATTACTGCGGAAGAACTTAATGCCGAAGCCGGCAGCGACAGCAATATTGTTACTGTTTCTGGTGGTATTGCAGCGGCAAGTAAGGGCAGCGGTGTTGGCAGTGTAACATGGAATGATGTAGAAAATACTGCAAACGTTAATATTGTTAATTCTTCCGTAAAGGCACAGCAAACTGCGGCAAAAGCTTCTAATACGGCACAGATTATTTCTGTTGCCGGGCAGATTTCCGGTGCAGGCAAAGCTGGTGTTGGTGCGACGCTGAGCTACATCGGGCTTGATAACAGCACCGAAGCAAATATTACCAGTACAACATTTGATAAACGTGATAATGCAGAAAGCGAAGGCATTACCGTAACTGCCGATGCAGAAAACCGCAGCGACAGCTATAATGTTGCGGCAGGTGTAAGCGCGGGCGGTACTGCTGCTGTAAGCGGCAATGTTGCCGTAACGCAAACGCACGGCACAAGTGGTGCTGTTATTGATGGCGCAATCATTAATAACGCTAAAGCTGTAAGCGCAAACGCCTTGGACGATACGGACATTCTTTCCGTTATCGGCACGGTAAGCGCAGCAGGTACAGCATCTGTAGGCGCTGGCGTAGCCTATACGGAAATCGGCAGTACTTCGACAAATGAAGATGATGCTCAGCAGACGGTAGCTGCAATTGAAAATACGGATATTACTACAGCAGCAAGCGCAAGCGGCAGCACGGTTTCTGCGCAAGCAACGGACAGCTCAAAGGTTATCAATGTTGCCGTAGGTATTGGTGGTGCAGGTACTGCTGCGGTACAGGGTGCATCGGCAACTTCGCTGGTTAATAAAACCACCGCTGCCAATATAACCGATACTAATATTGATGAAAATACGAAAAACAGCAAAAACGCCAATGTTACGATTGAAGCTGTAAACGATACGGAAATTACCAGTTCTGCCGATGTGGCGGCAGTAGCCGGTACGGGTGCGGGCGTTGGTGCAGGCGTTGCCGTTAACCGCATTAAGCAAAATACGCAGGCTGCTTTAAACGGCGGCACGATGAACGTTAATAACCTTACTGTAAGCGCTGACGGTACGCCGCGCATTGAAAACATCGGCATAGGTATTGGCGTGGCAGGCGAAGGAGCAGGCGTAACAGGCAATGTAAGCGTTAATATGATTAAAAATAACGTAACGGCACATATCGGCGGCGGTGCAAATATTGTTGCCGATGGCAGCGTCGGCGTTGTAGCCACCAGTGACGAGCAAATTGCCAACTACGCGGGCAGCGCTTCTGTTGCTGGCATAGGTGCAGGTGTAGGCGCATCAGTTTCCGTTAACCAAATTGCCGGCACTACCAGTGCGACTGTTGGGGACGAAGGCGAAAATGAAGCTGAAACCAGCGTAACAGCCAAAGGTAACGATAGCTTAACTACTGATACTAATATTGATAAGACTACTATTAACGATGACTTAATAGACAACGACACAGTAAATATAAATTCGCATATTAAACGCACGGAAGATGGCGAAACACGCAGCGGCTTAATTGTCGATGCTTCTTCAACGCGCGACTTGAAATCCTTCCTTATCAATGCCGGAGTTGGCGGTGTTGGCGCAGGGGTTACTGGTACTGTAAACGTTAATATGATTAACGGTTCGACTGAAGCCGCCATTATTAATACTGAGGTTAACAGCAGCGCTAATAAAGGTAATGTATTTGTTAACGCAGGCGATTATACCAATATGTCCGGCTTTGTTGGCAGTGCTGGTGTTGCCGGAGTTGGCGGTGGCGTAGGTCTTGGCAGTGATACCAATACCGTCACACGCAAAGTTTCTGCAACGGTGCAGGACGCTGCTGTTTATGCAGGCGATTTTGAAGTTGATGCAGATTCCATGCAGGGCGTATCAAGCTTTGTAGTAAGTGCTGGTGTAGGAGGCGTTGGAGCGGGTGCTTCTGGCGTAGTAACCGTAACAAAGCTTAATAACACCACTAAAGCTGCGCTGTTAAACAGCACGGTTAACGCCAATACGGTTAATGTTAATGCAGCGCATACCGGCATTGTTAACGCGGGCAATGTTGGGGTTGGTGCTTCTGGCCTTGGCGGAGGCCTTGGCATTTCGGTAGGCGTGCTGAAAGACGATTCGGAAACTACTGTTACTGTTGGCACAGAAGATAGTACTGCAACGGATGATAAAACAACTATTACTGCGTCCGGTGATGTAAATATTGCAGCGGAAAATACTGCAACCGTTAATCCTACAATTTCGGCAACCGGCGTTGGCGCTGTTGCAGGCGTTGCAGGCGCAACTTCTATCAACAATATTAACAGCAAGGTTACAACAAATATTAATAATGCTGAAATTAATTCTACCGGCGGCAACATCAGCGGCACGGCTAAAAATAACTTTAATGTTGATGCGTATATTGGCGGCAATGCTGCCGGTGCAGTCGGCGTTGGCGCAAGCGTAACAGTTAATACTATCGACAGCACGGTTCAGACCAACGTAAATAACAGTAAGTTTAACGCTGCAAAAGACGTTACTCTGACGGCTGAAGAAGCACGCGATATTTATCAGCTTGCAACTAATGTAGCTTTAGGCGGAGTTGCGGCAGGTGCCAATATTGCAGTTACAACCGTTGGGCAGGCAATTACTGATGAAGATGTTATAGCAAAAATTGACGAAGCCAACGCAATGTACGCTAACAGCGAAGGCAACGATATAAATTCGATGTTGAAAGGTGCGGATGACGCACTCGATACAGCAGGTATTACCGATTATACCCCTACTATTGGTGCAGAAACTGGCGGTGCAGGTTCGGCAATTACTGTTAATATTACTGGCAGCGATATTGACGCAGGCGATAACTTTAATGCGGAAGCCAAAGAAAGCGGAAGCATTGGAATGACGCTGGGCGGCGCTTCGGGAGGCGCTGTAGCTGCTAATGCAGGTGTTGGCATACTTAACATAAACCGCAATGTCGACGTTAATATCAGCGGCGGCAGCATCAATGCTGATAAAGTAGATGTGGGCGCAGATATTAGTGGCAGTACAAAACTTAATGTATATCAGGGAAGTGCTGGCGTAATTTCCGGCAATGTAGCCTATGCTTCTATAAGCAATAATGGAAATAGCGATATAACTTTAGAAGGCGTTAACTTAACGGCTAAAGATATAAATGCTATTGCCAAAGATACAACAACAACAAATCTTAACGCTATCGGCGTTTCCGCCGGTGGCGTGGCATTAGGCGCGCTTGCAGCAGAAGCGGCAAACAACAGCGATATCAGTATAACTCTTACCGGCAATACAGTTATATCTGAAAGTGAAGCTGGTGATGAGGAATCCGGTAATATCAATATCAGTACCGATAAAGCAAACACTGTTGCGGCAGAAGCAATTGGTGTAGCTGGCGGCGCTATCGGCGGCACAGGCATGGGCGCAACCGTAAGTGATAATGGCAGCAGTGTTATCACTTTGATTGGCAATACTATGCAGGCTGATAAAAATATTGATGTTGCAGCGCAGACTAATTCTGAATTGACGGCTAATATCAGTAATGATGCTGCCGGTGTATTTGGCAGCGGCGCGGTAAGCATTGCTGAAGTTAATGCCGGCAGTGCAAATGACCGTATGGCAACAGCTGTAATTATCGGCAACGGCAATACCTTTGCAGCACAAAACACTAATATCGGCGCAGCTTCCAACATTACGCAAAGTGTTGATTTGGACGCATTAAGCATCAGCGGCTACGGTGCATTAAGTGGCAATACTGCGACTGTTAATGCTTATACGGATGTCGGCATTAATGTTGTGAAAGAAAACGCAGAAGAAAACAGCAATACCTATAAAGGTGCAGCAGATGGCGAAAGCAGCGATGTAAACTTTAACGCTGAAAATAACGTTGAGCAAACATCTTCGGTTGCGGGTATTACTGCTTCCGGGCTTATTGCCAGCGGTACAAATATAGGTGAAACCAACAGCGACCTTAAAACTAATATAAGCCTTAACGGCAGTTCTGCCAGAAGTGAAATTGCTGATTTAACCGTAAACGCCAACAGCAAAGCCGATGTAACTAATAATGTAAACGGTGACGGCGGTTCTGCAATCGATGCCAGCCCGTACGCGGCACAAAGCAGCAACAATGTTAAAAGCGATACCACTGTTAACATGAGCGGTAATTGGACTGTTGCAGGTAATATGAATGTTAATGCCCTGCACGAAAATGCCATTGATATTAATGCCGACGCTCTTAAAGCATCGGTTGTAGGTTTAAGCGGCGTACATTCTGATAATGATATTAAAAATGATACTTCCGTTAACTTTAATAATGCAAATGTAACTACATCTGGCAGTCAGAATATCAGTGCACGTAATGATATTGCTTATAATGCTGTTGTTACCGGCAGCGGCTACGGCGTTGCACAAGGCGCGGCAGTATGGGCTGAGGATGATATTACATCCGATGCAAAAGTGAATGTAAATAGTTCTAAACTTGATGCCAAGAGCTCAATAGATATTAATGCTTTAACCGGCGATGAAGCTTATAATGGCATTGATAAGCCTGAATCGGCCGTTAACAAAGAAGTTACCATTAAATCTGCAGGTGTTGTGGCAGGTACTTATGCTGAAAGTACAGATACAATTAACTTTACCAACAATATTAATATCGGCAATGGTTCAAGTATAAAAACTACAGGTACGGATATTGACAATGCTGATATTACCATTACAGCGGCAGACCGCACCAACTTTAACGATATTGTAACTGCCGATACCCAGGGCGGTGTAATCGGCGCGGCAGGTACCAAACTTACCAATAATATTACAAGAACTAACAATATTAATGTAGGCGGCACGGTAGACAGCAACTATGACGCTAACTTTGATGCGGGCGACAGCAGCGTGCTTAACCTTACACTTAAGAGCAATGCCTATAACAAAACGGCGGCTCCGCTGGCAACTAACCCGTCCATTAGCGGCGTAGTAACGCAAAACAGCGCTATTGATTTTGCAAGCGGCAGCACGGTTAAATCGTTCAGCAACATTAACGCGGCGGCAGGCGTGGGCGATACCACGGTGGCGAAAGAATCCAAAACCTGGCGTTGGGTTGACGGCGGCGAAACCGGCACCGGTTCAATCTCCTCTACCAGCGACGGCACAATCAGCAGCAGCGACGCTGTTGCAAACACTTCGGTTACCGTTAACGGTACACTTGAGGCAGGCAAAAACTACGAGCTGGATATTACCATTGATTATGCTGAAAACGGCAAGGAAAATCTTGACGGTGCTATCAATAGTTATGGCGAAACTTTGGCTAACGGCAGTCTTAAACCTTTTGAAGAAGCAGTAGATAAAGCGCAGGCTGAATATGACAAATTTGTTGAGGAAACTGGACTAGATGAGAAAACAGAAGAACTCAATGCTCTTGAAGAAAAATATCAGAATAACAGCATTGTTTATGAGCAGCTTGATGATGAGTATGATATAGTTAACGGAAAATATTTGGCGGCATTAGAAAATTACAATAAGTTAAATGGAGATTTAACAGCAGCTGAAGATGCCAGAAATGAATTTGTTAATAATGCTTATGCTCAATATGTAAAAGATCATCCTAATACTGTTATTACTAAAGACGCATTTGAAGCTGGCTTGGCATTAGGTACGGATGGCCTTTATGGAGAGGAAAATGTAAATAAATACAAAGAGCATACTAATACCATTAATAACCTTTCAGAGCAAGTAGATATTGCTGATGAATTGAAGCAAGAACTTGATCTTTCACGTCAAGAAAAAGAGGCTTTACGTGATAATTATAAGGTAGATGGAATGCTCGAGGAGATAGCTCAAAAACAAGATGAAATTAATGCTATTAAAGCCGATGGCGAGTATGATGACAAATTAACTGCTTTGAAAAATGCTCAGCAAAATTATAATGATGCATTAAGCGATGGGGTAAGTGCAGACAATGTTAACGAAGCGGTATTTGCTAATAAGGAAGATAATTATATTAACGTAAGCGTTTCCGATTGGCTTAAAGAAGACCCGATTGAAAATATTGGTATGGCTGATTACGCAGCGGCACTTTTAACAAGGTACAACGAAATTGCCGATATGATGCAGGATTACACCGGTACGGATGTTAGTGATGCTTATTCGGCAGAATTGTCGCGTATCCAAATCGAACTTCAGGCATTGGGAGTAGGCTATTTTGAAGACGGAACCTTTATCGTTGCTGACGGTGCAAGCACCGTGCCTACTATTGAACTTAACGATTTAGCGGTATCCGGCGGCAACGTTAACATTACCGGCGGCACGCTGGAGGGCAGCGGAACAATTACTGCTAACGGCACTCCTTCCGTAACGGTTATCAACAATACGGATTTCTTCCTGCGTGTTAACGATGTTACCGTTGAGAGCGACGGCGGCAGCGTGCTTTACAACAACGCTTCTGTAAGCGTAGGCACGGATAACAAATATAATAACCTTACCGTTAATGCCAACAAAGCAGATGGCGACAACGCTGCGCAGATTACCATTACCAATACTGCCGATAAACACACTTCTGATGATGACGCTAATATTTACACACCGGATATCGGCATTTACGGCACAATTTACAACCCGTATGGCAATATAACCATTACTAATACGAATAACAGTATTTATGTTGCCGGTGAAGTAACCGATGAATACGGCAATATCACGCAGCAGGCGGGCAGTATTAAAGGGCGCACCATTAACCTTACTGCGGGCGGTTCCATTACGCAGGGTTACAGCGATGAAATAAGAAATGTAGCAGGCAGCCCGGAAGACGCTATCAGCGACACTGTACTTGAAAAGATACAGGCTGCGTTAATTGTCAAACTTGGCGACCAGACTGAAAACGGCCAATATTATACTGCGTTTAAAACTTGGCAAGATTTGGCGAATTTCTTAGTTACTGTAGAAATTGATGATAATGGCACTAAAATTTCGGAAGCTGACGCGGCAAAATATGCCAAAGCTTTAACCGGTTACGTTGATAGCTATACTGACGGCGAAAGCACCGAAAATGCTATTGTTGCAGCCGGCGCGGTTTACATCAACGCGGCAAGCATTAACGTTAACGGCACAATTCAAAGTGGTTACGAAAGCTATAAACTGGAACTGAATCAGAAAAAAGTTGCCGAGCTTATGAACCAAACTTATACCGGAACCGGCAGCAGCGATTTCGATTTTATGACGGATGAATACCTTGTTACCGATGGTACAACCGGCGCGTATTACGATTCTGAAAAAGGTGAGTTTGTTTACGGCGTGCAGGCGTGGTATAACCCTGTTACCAATCAAATCTTTACCGAAGATATTGAGCAGGCTGGCGGCGGGCGCATTTACCTGACGGGTGCTATTGCCAACACCAACGCTAAAGGCGGCAAGCTGGTTGTGCTGGACGGCGGCTCAAATTATGATCTTGATGGTACGGTAACTGATACTAACGACTTTACCTTTAAGCTGGGCAGCATTAATGCCGATACGGTTGAAGGTATGATTGAGATTAATGACACCAATACAGGTAGTACTGTAACTTATACCAGAGATGAAGTTATTACTGTCGATAAAGATGGTAATACAACGGTAACATCTATTACTAATGGCAGTTCTACTTACAATCCTAAAGAAGGTTTGTATTATAACTGGAGCAACGGCACATCAAGCCGCGTAATTACTACTTACAAACATGTCAGCGACAGCAGTTGGTGGGGCTTGGACAGCGACGATTGGGAAACGATGATAAGTCAGATGGACCAGGCTGACAAAGATAGTATGCGTGAAGACCAAATTGCTATCGACGGTTTAATGGATTCCCAGTCCTCCATGATAACTGACGGAGAAATTGACAGCGATTATGAGTATATCGCGGTTGACGGCAGCTCGGAAAAAACTGACGGCAAGAATATTTATCAAATCAGCTTCCAGCGTGAGGGCAAGCCGAAACAGGGTGTTGCAGATGACGGAAAAACCTTATTGTATCTGACGAAAGATGATGCTGGTAATGATGTTATTACAACAACTGTAACTGACAGGCCTTATTATTTAACTAATGCCGATGGCAGTTATATCTATGAAACAGAAATTTCGGACAAAGTTACCAAAACCGAAAAGAAAGGCCTGCTGGGATTGTGGGGCAAGACCGTTACTACCACATGGAAAGAAACCAGCGGTATGATTACGGCGTACGACTTTGGCGTAAAAGCGGATAACTCTATCGGCATTGAATTTACAGGCAATGCAAGCGGCAGTACCGGCACAATTACCAGTAACGGCAATGTTCTGCTTGGCGGCGATATTCGTATGGGTGATGTTGATATTACCAGCACGGCGGGCAATATCGGCTACCTTGATGACGCTACAGTAATTTCTGATAACGCAAGTTTCAGCGCGGCAACCGGCATAGATGTTATCCAGAAGAACGCTAATAATGCATTACACCTTAATGCTGTAACGAACAGCGGCGATATTAACATTCAGGCTATTGCTGCTAACGCAAACAATATGGTTTATATTGATAACGTAAGCACCGGTAATGGCAGTGTAAACATTACCGCCGAGGGTGATTTGCTGAACGGTAATACTGGTACGAATGGTTATGCTGTAAAAGGCGATGGAATTACCTTGCAATCGTATACAGGTACTATCGGCGCTGCGGATAGCAGGCTGCTGATTGACGGCGACGTTCATTATGGTGTTAATGAAGATACAACTCACAACGCAACTAACGCTTATGCTAACGGCGGCATTTACCTTAGTGAAGCAACCGGTAATATGTACCTTGGCGAAATTAACAGTGAAAACGGCGACGTTGTGCTGGAAGTTAAGGATAGCAATAGCAATGCAGGCTTTGTAGACGCCATTGTTAATAACGATGTTATGAGCGAATCTGATCAAGACCGTATCGATGGCTGGAAAGAAATGGGATTGCTTGATGATGGCACTAATGATGCACAGCTCAATAGTCGGGATAACCAGTTGGATAGCCTTGAAGCTGCGGCTGGTAATGGTTCATTCTTTATAGATGCTGATACAGATATTGCCGCGGCACAGGAACAGGGCGCACAGCTTGTAGAAACAGGCAAGAAATTTGTAGACCTGATGAAGGGCGGTGCACAGGAAGTTCAGAATGCTAAAGAGGCGCTGAATGAAGCACAAGGACAGTTAAATGAAGCGATTGCTGCACTTGGCGATGATGCTACGAGTAAACAAAATTATAAAAATGCGCTTGAAGCTTATAACTCTGCTTATGATAACTATAAAAAGGTTGGCGCTGAGTATGAGCAGCAAAAGGCAAACTTTATTGAAAACAGCGGCTTTAAAGATAATGTGCAGGCTGTGGAATGGCTGTATAACTACGAAGCAATTGGCAATGCCGAAGCCGACAACTATGGCTGGACGCAGCAGCAATTGCTGTATGCAGTACAGGATACGGTTATTAACCCTGCAGCAGGCAGCGTAAGCGATGTTAAAACTGCTAACGTAACGGGCAACAACATTACGTTTATCTCCGATACCGGAAACCTTGGCGTTGTAGATGACCAGGCAAGCAGTATTGACTCTGGAAAGTTAACAAAACTGTTTACAGGTGAATTGGAAGATAAAGACGGTTTCTTAGAAAAACTTGCTTCTGCAAGGGCCGGCGATGTAACCTGGGGCAACGAAAATATTACCATTAAACGCACTACGCCGGTAAGCGTTAAACTTAACGGTGATAATGGTACCGTTACAGTAGAAAACAGCAGTGGTGGCACACCGGTTGCTAAACACATTTACCTGCTGGCGAAGGATTCCGTGCTTAACGCCGATGAATTTGCGGCTAATGACCTGCGCCTGAGCGGTCAGGAAGGTATTAATGTTGGCAGCGTAACCGGCGATAAGATTATCCTTGAAGGCGGCAGCGGCGATATTGGGCATAAAGTAAATGACGCTTTGCAGGCAGTGCAGGTAACGCTTACCAACAACGGCTACATCAGCGCTAACGCGACGGGCAACATTAAGTTGCAGCAGGCTGTAAATAACACTGTTGACTTTACGCTGGGCAGCGTAGCGGGCACTAATGTTGATATTACCGCGAACGGCAATATTGTAAGCAAGGCGGACGATATCGGCTACATCAACGCCAGCGACACGATTAACCTTGTTTCTGCCGGCGGTATTGGCACAACTACTAAAGGGCTGCGTATTAAAAACAGCGGCGCGGTTGTTAATACCAATGTTCAAGATGCTGTCAATATTGAAGCCGTACAGGACGGCACGCTTATCCTTGGTACTATTGAGCAAACCAAAGGCGGCGTAACGGTTGTAAGCGAAGGCACGATTATGCTTGGGCGTGAAGATGATGCCAACACGGAAGATATTAACGAAAGCGTAACAGGCTCTATCGATGCTAAGGACGATGTAACTCTGCATGCAGAAGACGATATCATCATCAGCGGCAAGCTGCACGTTAACGCAACAGATAATGACACTGCAAGTGATAACGGTACGCTGCAGCTGCACTCCAATACTGGTGATATAGTTCAGACTACAGATGAAAAGGGCAATAACATTGTTGCGGCTAATGTAGGTATTGCGGCAGTTGGCGGCGATGTTGAGCTTGATAACCCGTACAACATAATTAAAAAGGTTGATTTGCAGGCAGTTGGCGGAAGCCTTGGGCTTACGGTAAGCAACCCCGATGGCTTTAACGTTGATATGGGCGGCTTTACTAATAAACAAGGCGGCGATATTAAGCTTACTAACAGCGATGGCAGTGTTAACATTACTACAGAAGACATTGTTGACCCGACACAGAAAAAAGACCCTGCAAATATTAACGGCAGCCTTACTGTAACTGCTGATAAGGTAGTTGAGGAAACCGAAGCCAATGTTAATAACTATGGCATTATTAATGCTACCGGTGATATCAGCTTTAAAGCAGAAGATAATGTTAACAATAAAGGAGCTTTGGTTGCAGGCAGAGATGCGGATATTAATTTTGACGCAGGTAATGATGTAAATAACGAAAGTGCTGTAAATGCAGGTGGAGATGTTGGTTTCGGTGCAGGCAATGATGTAAACAACGAAAATGCTGTAAATGCAGGTACAGATGTTAGCTTTGGTGCAGGCAATGATGTAAACAACGAAAGCACTGTAAACGCAGGTACGGATGTTAGCTTTGGTGCAGGCAATGATGTAAATAACGAAAGCACTGTAAGTGCAGGTGCAGATGTTGACTTCGGAGCAGGCAATGATGTAAACAACGGAAGCACTGTAAATGCAGGCGCAGATGTTAATTTCGATGCAGGCAATGATGTAAACAACGAAAACGCTGTAAATGCAGGCAGAGATGTTAGCTTCGGTGCAGGCAATGATATCATTAATAAGGATATTGTTGATGCAGGCAGGAACGTTAACTTTAATGCGGCTGAAAATATTTACAATAACAGTACTGTAAATGCTGATGAAACTATTGAGTTTACTGCAGTTGACGGTGTAATTAACAGCGACACTGTTAACGGTAAAGATGTTATCATGCAGGCTATTGAACAAGAGCTTGAAAACATACTTGCCAAAGACAGCGTAACGCTTAACGGCGACAGAATCCACGGACAGAATATTACTCAGAATACGGAAGCAGATGGCGATTTGATTATCAACACCGATTCCAATAGCGGCAGCGGACCGATTGAATTGTTGGTAATTGATAAGATTGATGCTAACGATAAATCCGTATTTACGGAATTGTGGGCAGTAGAAGCCGATATTACAACGGTTGATGACAAGATGGACTTTAATGACATCATGATTGAAGAAAATGCATGGCTTGAAAATAGCGGCACTTTGGCAACCATTTACGGTAATGTACCTGTAAAAGATGACGATGCCAATGTTCATATCTACCAGTCTTATCCTTCTATGTATGTTAACTTCATAGATGCAGATACCGTTGAAACTGACGGCAGGCTGCTGAGCCTTGATGATTACTGGTACGCTTACGATCAGCGCTTCACGGCAGAAAACCATCTGCGCTGGCAGCATGGGCGTTACCTTGACGAGGACTGGAAACAGGCATACGGCTACGGATTATCGCTGCATAACCGTTACGGCCTGATTGATTATCAGGAATTTACCGAAACAAACGCCGGTGCTGATGAAGTTGCTGTAGAAGCTTAACAAAAATTAATATCCGGGGGCTGTATGCCTCCGGGTATTACAAATAATTTTGGAGGTCAGGCATGAATAAAAAAGCGGAATCTTTTAAAAAGTATCTTGATGACAAAAAAATTACCTGTTTTACTGTTGACGAAATTGCCGGTGATAATTTAAACAGCGTTGTTTTCCGTTCTAACATTGAAATTAACGGGCAGCAGCTGCCGACAATTGTAATTTTAGACAGCAGTATTTACGGCATGGTGCGTGTGCTTGTTGCACCGCGTGTTTTAAACGATGCCAACGAAGCAGGGCTTTTAAAGGAACTTAACCGCCTTAACAAAGGGTTTAAGTCGTTTAAATATTATTTTGACGATAACGGCTCACTTGTTTTGGACTGCTGCGTTTTGCTGCCCGGCAGCGAAGCGGACGGCGATTTGATTTACACTATGTTTGATGTTATCATTCGCCATTTAAGCAGCGAATACAAAAAACTTATGCAGCTTATCTGGCAGTGATGCTTTTGGAAAGCCTGAAAAATAAAAAGTACTAAAAAACGCCGTTTAACCCCGGCGTTTTTTACTGTTTTAAATAAGTGTACAAACACTGATTAAGTTCACTGTTTTTATTATATTCTTTACATTTTGAAGATTAATTTGCAAAAGTTCACAAAAATTTACGTTTTTTGTTGACAGAAAAGAATTTTGGTGATAAATTTCAAGCTATATTATTATTTTACTTTAAGGGAAAGAGGTAAGTATCATGACAGGATTAATGTTGTTAGGTATCGCATTAGTCGTGTGTGCATGCGGCTATTTTATCTATGGCCGCTGGCTTGTAAGACTGTGGGGCGTAGATCCCAATGCAAGAACACCGGCTTATGTGCACGAAGACGGCAACGATTACGTTCCGTCCTCAAAATTTACGGTTTTTGCGCATCAGTTTTCGTCCATTACGGGCGCAGGCCCTGTAACCGGCCCGATTATCGCCGCTATGTTTGGCTGGGCGCCGGTAATGCTGTGGCTGATGATTGGCGGCATCTTCTTTGGTGCCGTGCAGGATTTCACCGCGCTGTACGCTTCCGTTAAAAACGAAGGCAAATCCATGGGCATGCTTATTGAACAGTACATCGGCAAAACCGGCAAAAAAATGTTCCTTTTGTTCTCGTGGCTGTTTACCCTGCTTGTAACCGCCGCTTTTGCGGATATTGTTGCCAGCACCTTTAACGGCTTTAAGGCAGACGGCGGTCTTGCAACCCCTAATGCCGCTGCGGCATCCATTTCGATGCTGTACATTGTTGTTGCTATTGCCTTCGGCTACTTTTTAAAGAAATGCCCTCTGGCAGAAGGCCCGAAACTGGCAGTTGCCATTGTGTTGATGATTGCCATGCTGTGGGCAGGCATTGAATACCCGCTGTATTACGATAAAACAACCTGGCTTTATGTAGTTTTTGCTTATATGTTTATGGCGGCAGTAATGCCGATGTGGCTTTTAATGGAGCCGCGCGATTATTTAAGCGTATTTTTGCTTTTAGGTATGATTGCCAGCGGTGTTATCGGTGTTATCTTTACCAACCCGTCTATCGAACTGCCGGCGTTTAACGGCTTTGTGGTAAACGGACAGCCGCTGTTCCCGATACTTTTTATCACCATCGCCTGCGGCGCTGTATCGGGCTTCCACAGCCTGGTATCTTCCGGCACTTCTTCCAAAACCGTTTCCAACGAAAAAGACATGCTCTTTATCGGTTACGGTTCAATGCTTATTGAATCCATCCTTGCAGTTGTTTCGCTTATCGTTGTAGGCGCTGCGGCAACCGGCGGCGTAATGCCCAAAGGCACGCCGTTCCAGATTTTTGCCGGTGCCGTTGGTGGCTTTATGGGCATGTTCGGCCTTTCGGCTCACGTTGCCACCTGCGTAATTACCATGTGCGTATCCGCACTTGCGCTTACCACGCTCGATTCCGTTGGGCGTATCGGCCGTATGTGCTTCCAGGAACTTTTCACCTCCGGCAAACCGGAAGAAATGAGCGGCCTGCAGAAAGTTTTAACCAACAAATATTTTGCAACCGTTATTACTCTGTTCTTCGGTTATCTGCTCTGCCTGGGCGGTTACATGAACGTATGGCCGCTGTTCGGCGCAGCCAACCAGCTGTGTGCAGCGCTGGTATTCATTTCGCTTTCGGTATTTCTTAAAGTTACCGGCCGCCAGGGCTGGATGCTTTACGTGCCGATGGGCTTTATGTTTGCCGCAACCATGAGCGCGCTTGCCATGAGCATTTACGGCATTGTCAATAAACTCGTTACCGGCGCACCGTTTGGCATGCTTACCGATGGTTTGCAGCTTGTTGTTGCCATTGCCCTTATTATTCTGGCACTTTTAATTGCCACCAACGGGCTTAAAACCTTGTGCGGCAGCAAAGCCGGAAGCAAAAATGAAACCGCAAACGCATAATTAAATGTAAAAATTTTGTGGCGCAGCCTGTAATACGCACGGGCTGTGCCTTTTTATGCGATTATTTTTTTACTGCATACTGTTTTTTTAATCTGAATTGTGTTAGAATTATTACATAGCCATTTTATCTTGGGAGGTAAGAGAATGAAAAAATTATTTAATCTGTTAATGGTAGCCCTGATGGCTGTATGTTTTGCTGTTCCCGCTATGGGCAAAGCCGAAGCCGCTAAAGTTGTAGTACTTCCTCTGGTTAACAACTCCGGTTCCGAAACCGCAGGCCAGATTTATATCAGCGGCGCTATTCAGCTGTTCGATTATCCTGAATACGAACTGCTTGAAAATGACGCTACCAACGATGCTATTGCAGCTGAAAACATTGGTAAAGACGGCGCTTCCAAAGACGCTATGGTACGCATTGCCAAAGCATCCGGTGCAGACCTTGTTGTCGGCATGGTTCTTGATACCTGCGAAGACAACCCGGTATTCCCGAGTGCAGAACGCATTCTGAAACTTGACATCACCGGCAAAACCTATGCTTACAGCGCAGTAAACGGCAAGTTCTATGAACACCGCATTTATGAGGACAAAGAAATCGACGAAACCCTTACCAGCCGCTGGGATTGGGTAAGCGAAGAATTTGGCCGCTGCGTAACCCGCGAAATGAAACGCGTTGACAAAGCATTCATGGAAAACGACTTTTAATTAACGGCTGATATTCGGGCTCCTGCTTTTGGGCAGGGGCCTTTTTATTTTGCAGGTGGAAAAAATTATGTCTATATGGTAAAATTAAATGATAGAATCAGCTTTATCTTAACGGAATTATTATATAGACAGGAGGATGGCACTTTGAATAATGACATCCATATAGTTTTGGACAGCATTGCTTCCGCCGCGGAAACTCCGCTGGCGCATGACGCACGCTGCCATATTTTGCAGCTTATTTTCCGCCATAAAGCGGTTGAGTGGCGCGATGGCGAAAAAACGCCGGAAGAAATGTTTAAAATGGTGAAGGAAAGCGGCGAACTGCCGAAAACTTCGCAGCCGCCGGTTGGCGAGTTTTTGGATTTGTTTACGAGCCTTGCCGAAGAAGGAAAGAAAGTTATAGGTATTTTTGTAGACAGCGTTTTAAGCGGAACTTACCATACCGCCTGCATGGCAGCGCGGCAGGTAATGCAGGAAATTCCCGGTGCCGATATCCGCATTTTCGACAGCCTTACGGCGGCAACGCCCATCAGCGCACTGGCGCTTGATATTTTGAAAAAAGCCGATGAAGGCGCCGGTATGGATGAACTGGAAGCGTTTATTAACGGCGCCATTGCACGCACGGAAACCTGTTTTTCGGTAAATACGCTGGAATATTTGCAGAAGGGCGGGCGCATAGGTGCTGTTGGCGCGCTGCTCGGAAGCCTTTTGGGCATACGCCCGGTAATAACTTTGGATAAGGAAGGCAAACTTGTTGTTGCCGCCAAATGCCGTACCCGCAGCAAGGTGCTTAACACAATGCTTGAAATTTCTTCTTCGCACGGAGAGCTTGAAAGAATCTGCATTGCCCATGAAGGCGCGGAAAAAGATGCCGAATATCTTTACGGAGAAATGACAAAGCGTTATCCCGGTGTGCCGGTACTGATGACGGGCATCGGTGCGGTTTTGGCTACCCATTTGGGGCCCGGCTGCATTGGGCTTTTTGTACGTACCAAAGAATAAATCCGGCGCGGCCGGAAAATAAAAAGGCAGGGCTATCTGCCATAATCAAGGAGTGAAGATGAACTTAACACAGACGGCTGTAATTAACGGCCACGATATAAAAAACATGCTGCTGGGCGCTTATGCGGCTTTTGCCGCCGGTTACCGGCAGATTGACGAATTAAACGTGTTTCCGGTGCCAGACGGCGATACCGGGACGAATATGATG
>OJME01001131.1_pt1 | contig 22567 bp, 21 predicted proteins | sample 1597151 | NCBI WGS metagenome assembly OJME01 (sample SAMEA2452118, study PRJEB22498) | human gut metagenome | biome: human feces; feature: human gut; material: feces | place: Australia | collected 2012
GTGCAATTCTCTGACATTTTCCACAATATAATTCCTGTGGGAATCCTGCTGTCTTCACACTCACCAGTACACTTACCTTTGACGGTGACGCAAACGGATCTCCCTGTACGTGATCGATCGATAAAACATATCCCGGAAATCGGTACTGTCCTTTTGTATCTTTATAAGCCGGATATCCCCGGTGATCTATTCTTGATAATAAACTTCTAAGTTCTGCTTCTGACTGCATTTTTATTCCACTCTTTCTTTTTCTCATTCGTGCAGAATACGCTCAAGCTGCACGAACCACTTCTCATTATACAATAATTTTTGCTTTCTTGCATGAAATAGTCATGCAGCTTTCCCGATTTTCAGAGCAAAAAGAAGCCATTATCCAGACTCTTTATCCGAATAATGACTTCCAATCATTTACTTCAAATTACTTTTCTGTAATACAATTTTATACCTCGAAGATCAGGTCTCCGTAAGATGGCATTGGCCAAGCCTCTTTGTCAACGATCATCTCAAGCTTGTCGACCGGAGCACGAAGTGCTTCCATAGCCGGAACAACATCTGAATGATAGAAGTTCGCCTGCACTTCTCCCTCTTCTTTTGCTGCTGCCTCATCTGTTACTTTAACAAGGACATCCAGTGCTGCCTTTGTCTCAGCCATAAGAGCACTTACTTCCTTCAATGCTTCAGTCTGGACTGCAGCATCCACACATGCCTCTTTTACAGCAAGAACTGTATCAGCCAGTGTCTTTGTATATTTGATAAATGCAGGCAGGAACTGCTTGCTTGCCATATCGATCATCGTACGCGCCTCGATATTAATTGCCTTTGCATATGCCTCATACTGGATCTCTGCACGGGACTCAAGCTCTGCCTTTGTAAATACACTAAATCTCTCAAACAGCTTGATGGACTTATCTGTTGTAATTGCAGGAATCGCTTCTACCATGGACTTGATGTTCGGAAGTCCTCTTCTCTCAGCCTCTGCAACCCACTCATCAGAATATCCATTTCCGTTGAAGATAATTCTCTGATTGTCTGTCAGATATTCTTTGATCAGGTCATGTACTGCAAGATCAAAGTCATCTGCCTTCTCAAGAATATCACACGCATCTGCAAATGCTTCAGCAACGATCGTATTCAGTACAATGTTCGGATTTGCGATGGAATCTCTTGATCCTACCATACGGAACTCAAATTTATTTCCTGTAAATGCGAACGGTGATGTTCTGTTTCTGTCTGTTGCATCTTTTGAAAGCTCCGGAAGTGTGCTGACACCTGTATCCAGCTTTCCTCCATTCAGGCTGTGCGTAGCCTCTCCTGTGCTGATCAGCTGATCTACCACATCCTCAAGCTGCTCGCCAAGGAAGATGGAAATAATCGCCGGTGGTGCTTCATTTGCTCCAAGTCTGTGGTCATTTCCTGCGGATGATGCGGACAGTCTTAACAGCTCTGCATTGTTATCAACGGCTGCAAGAACGGCTGCAAGGAAGAACTGGAACTGAAGATTTGTCTCCGGATGTTTACCAGGATCGATCAGGTTCTCGCCCTCATCTGTTGAGATTGACCAGTTGTTATGTTTACCGGAACCATTGACACCTGCAAATGGTTTCTCATGAAGAACACATTCCAGATCATGCTTTGCTGCGATCTTCTTCATAGTTGCCATAACCAGATGGTTCTGATCGGTTGCAATATTGGTTGTTGAGAAAATAGGTGCTAACTCATGCTGAGCAGGAGCAACTTCGTTGTGCTGTGTCTTAGCAAGAATACCGTATTTCCATAATTCTTCATTTAACTCGGTCATGTATGATGCAACCTTATCTTTGATCGCTGCAAAATACTGATCGTCAAGCTCCTGTCCTTTTGGAGGCATCGCACCGAATAAGGTACGTCCACAAAGCTTCAGGTCTGTTCTCTTGGCGAATTTCTTCTTATCGATCAGGAAGTATTCCTGCTCAGGACCAACAGAAGCTGTAACTTTCTTTGCTGATGTATTTCCAAATAATGCAAGTGCCTTTAAAGCTTCCTTGCTAATCGCATCCATGGAACGAAGAAGTGGTGTCTTGTAGTCAAGTGACTCACCTGTATATGATGTGAATGCTGCAGGGATACAAAGGATACAGGTTCCTGCATCTGTTGTTTTTACAAATGCCGGTGAGGTACAATCCCATGCTGTATATCCTCTGGCTGCGCATGTCTCACGAAGTCCACCAGAAGGGAAGGATGAAGCATCCGGCTCGGATTTGATCAGCTCTTTACCTGTGAACTGAAGAATAACTCCGCCATCACCTACTGTACTTACGAATGAATCATGCTTCTCGGCTGTTGTCTCTGTCAGTGGCTGGAACCAGTGAGTATAGTGTGTTGCGCCAAGTTCCATTGCCCATTCCTTCATTGCTGCTGCAACAGAATCTGCAATAGATGTATCAAGAGGTTCGCCCTTATCGATTGTGTTCTTCAAGGATTTATAAACTGCTTTTGGAAGACGCTCTCTCATAACCTGATCGGAGAAAACGTGTGAACCGAATACGGCTGAAATTTTGTTCATCATAATTTTGTACTTCCTTTCTTCTGATAAAACAAAAAAAGAAAGGTGTCCCAATGATTTGGAACACCTTTGTTCATTTCGTCTATTTATTTGATACAATATATATACTCCTTTTGATTTGAAAAATCAAGAGGAAAAATAAAAATTTTGAGGGAAAATTTTTAGAAAGTCAACATCTGTCGTGTTGCTTCGTTAGGGATATAAGCACCTCCCATGTTTTTTGAATATGCTAGATAGCCCAAATGAATCAGATAGGTAAGAACATCATCCTTGTTCACAAAGCTGACCGTATCATTCTGAAATGATGTAACATCTACCTCTACAACAGATCCTGATAGCATTTCAATAATCGAAGATTTTAATCCATCAAAATCCATATTAATTAATGGAACTATTGCCTCATAGGATGCTGTACCTGACCAGTAACTCTGAAAATCTCCTTCCAGCATCAAACTGACAACGGCGTTTGGATTATATACATGATATTTTCCAATCTGGTAACCATCATACCAACGCTTAACTTCTTCAAAATCCTGATCGTACCGCTCGCACAAATGCTTTACTTCCTCTTCTGTAAATCCAACATAAGATGCTATCGGACCGGCATTTAACATTGAATATTCTTTAAAGTTATTAAGAGCTGACTGTGTTACTTCTTTCTTTATCGGCAAAATTCCTGTCAAATATGCTAGCTGAATATATTTTGTTGGTTCTGACCCTTTAAATATACCTCTAAGCAAATTTATATAATCATTCTGCGCTTTTATATTTGCAGCCGCATCACGGATCAATACATCCCACTCATCAATAATGATCACAAACTTTTTACCAGTTGCTGTATTGATACGTGAAAGTGCCTCTGGTAATGAGCTGATCTGCTCTGGAAGTTCAGATGGATAATATTCCCTTAACTCTTCAATCGTTTGTCTTGTAATATAAGTTACAATATTCTCTGGTCCGCCAGCCGGTTCCAGACACCATTGAATATCAAGATGTATCACATCATATTGATTCAGATGTTTCTTAAAATCAGGATATTTACTAATCTCAAGATCTGAAAACATCTGCTCTGAATTACAGCCTCTGCTGTAATATGCGGTCAGCATATTAGCAGTAACTGATTTTCCAAACCTTCTTGGTCTACTGCTGCAGATATATCCCTGAAGGGTATTCATTACTTTGTTTGTATATTCGATCAGACCTGTCTTATCAATATATATTTCTGAATTGAGTGCAACCTGAAATGCATAATTATCAGGGTTTACAAACATTCCCATCTTTACAAACTCCCTTCTGCTAATAACTACATTACTATATTAAACAAAAACCATCTGTAGATAAATTAAACAATCTTCAGATGGTTTTTGTTTAACATTGAAAAAGCTAAATGACAAGGTAGGATTTATGCCAAAACATACTATAATCAAAGATGAATGGCACTCCAACCTTTAACATAGCTTCCAGCATCCCAAACACACACACCTTCCTCTCAAGCAGAAATGGAACATTGCCACTTACTAAACATAATCTGTCTATGTTCTCCTTTATAAAATTCTCTTGTATATGCATCTATTTTCCGATATACTATCCTATTTTTTCTGCCTTTTCTTTTCTCCTAGCATATCTTAACAATCTTGTATAATCAATTCTATATAATCGATCCGCAGTTGCATAAATACGATATATCTCATTTTTACTGTATAACAACCTAAATATTTTTTTGCAACAACATCAACCAACAACTATTCAATGCTAATCCCTTACTTCACGTCTACATTTCGAGTATGTTCACTACCTAAATTAAGCAGAACAATACCCTCCTCTGTCCAACATAGATTCCATTTCTGATTTCCTAATTTGATCAATATATTTCTAAAATCTTCCTCTTGCAAATATCGAAATATCGAATCTAACGCATCTCGTTCCAACATTATAAAAATGTCTTTTGTGCAATCATATGATTAAGAAACCCATTAAGCTACTCCTCTCAAAAGCAAACAAATTTCACAAGTGGAATTTCACTCTCAATCGCCATTGCAATTATATTTTCATATTGTGGAATATAGATATTTTTCCGCATGAACAATTAGAATTATTCCAAAACATATATATATGCCTCTCTACTCCCGGCACAATCCCTCCTTTCATAAGTTTACTAATCATCCAGTTGAAAGAATCTTTTGATAGTATCGGTTAACTCATTGTAAATTTGCTTTCTTGTGTATAAAGTTTCTTTATTTAAGTCCGCAATTACATTTTGGTACCACATAGCATCACCATACCTTTCAGCATTTTTATTGTAAAAAGATATAGCATTCTAATATTCATTTATCATTGTAACCTTCCTTTTGTTCTCATTGTCACACTTTCTTCATCCAATCATACATATCTGAAACACTTGATTTAATATTTTTTATCTCTTCTATGAGAGGTTCTTGGTCATTTACATATTTCACTAAATCAAATGTGGATAACCCACAATCTTCATAAACCTTATTATCGTCATATTTTTTATTTGCCTCAATATTATTATCATAAATAATTTCAAAGTCTGGAATTGTAGTTATATATTTATACTTTCCATATATCATTACTAATATTTGACCAACATTCATTTTTGCTATATCAGCCGGAGCAATCAAATCTTCGGTAATTCGATTTCCATTAGATAGTTTTCTTCTTTTTTCCCCACACATTTTAGACAACTCTTCAAGCGTATTCCAATGTTCTACACGGAATGCTATTTTTATTGATGCATTACTCATTATGGTTGTTGCTGCACTTTCTCCATATGTATCATTCAATTGTGAAATAGACTGCAATACAAATGCCACTCGTATATTTCTTGACCTTCCTGCACTCATTAAATGTGGTAAATTTCTGATTGCTTTACCAACATTTCCAAGTTCTTCTATCAACAAATTCAACTTTATAGGTAAACAACCATCATAATCGTCCTCTGCTTTTCTCAAATAACTGCTCATAATTTGAGACACTAATACTCCTGCTAAATTATCATACACTGGCGTTTCATCTGGTAAAATAATATAAACAACCGTTGGCTTATCACACTTAATCTCATTAATTGAAATATCATCATTACCCAAAAACTCCCTGACAGATGAATTCTTTATTACACTAGATAACCCTTCTGAAAAAACGGCATGTAAGCTTCCCTTTGTATCATTGGGCGCAGATACATACCCTTGTAGTAACATTTTTTCAATGCTATCCTTATCAAGTTTCGCTATAGCCCTTTCTAAATATGACACATTACCCTTTTTCTTATCACCGTCATTTAATAAGTTATAAACACTCATTAAATTTATTTCTGTCGGCTTTGCATTCTCAAATAAATAATATACACAGCCAGAAAAAATATTTCTTGCTTCATTTCCCCAAAAAGGGTCATTACCTGCTATTGAGTATAAGGAATACGCTAATTCTCCTACCATTTGTTCAGCAATAAATCTAGCTTTGGGATTATTTCTCTTCCATAATTCATAAGGTGCCCATAACGGATTCCACTTTTCACAATTTCCAGTATACAAGCTTCTAAAGTCAATCACATGAACATCATAATTATCATCAATCATATATTTTGTATTTTTGTAAATTTCGCCCTTGGGGTCGATTATTATCGCACTTTCTTTATTTTGTAGAAATGACAGTGTCATAGGAATAGTACAACGCCTACTTTTTCCAGTTCCACTTACCCCTAAAATCATTACATGTCCTTCACCCTCTATTGAATACTTTTTTTTATTTTCTACCAAAACTACCGGTCCCGATCCATTTAAGGTAAGTATATTTTTTACATCACTCTTGTCAGACCATCTTTCACCTTTCATATCATCACCTACTATCTATATAACTTTTCACCAACTTCACATTCAATGTATAAAAATCATTTTCACACTTCAAACACTTATATAAAAATTCAAAATGATTTCTTACTGTTTTTAATCCTTCTAAATTTTCTTGTTGTATTTCTTGAACAATATAGTTTTTCAATTCTTTTTCATCGTCGATTTTAATATTATTTCTCAATATATTCTCCATAATAATAGAGGCATATTCTATTGCTGAATAAAATGTGGATTCTAAATATATTGCACCATCAATCTCATTTAACAATCTTTTTAACAATCTATTATCTTTACGATTTTTTGATGCCGCAAGAATTATATAAGTCGTATATTGGGCCCGCTGATTAATATATTTAATAATATAACTTGTCTGATATTCGTCATAATAATCTTGTAACGATTCTAAATCAATGCAAACAACTCCAGCAAAATAATTTGTGTACACAGCGCAATCATCAATATCATCAATCATATCTTCCAATTGTTTCAACGAGCCATCCACCTTATACTCTAAAATATTCAAATCCCCCTCCACCTTTATCATTTTATTATGATATAAGGTAGAGGCAATATAATGTGCTATAGTCGTAACACCTTCTCCAGCTTCTAAATCCGAAACAAATACGAATGGCTTGTCTCTGAATAAAATAAGGTTTTTGTTATCTAGCAATTGATCTATTTTCTTCAATATTTTTCGCTGACCATATATATTCATATTCTATTCCACCTCCGGGAAACCAATATAATCAATTATTCCATATTCCTTTGCTTCCACACTCGACATCCAAAAATCTCTCTCCATATCTTGCAATAATTGTTCCTGTGATATACTAGTTGCACTTGATAGCATATTAGCCATTTTTATTTTTATACTTTGAATATGTTCAGCAACAACCATAATATCAGTTGCTTGTCCCTGCGCTCCACCTAATGGTTGATGAATCATTATTTCAGCATTACTAGTTGCATATCGTTTTCCTTTTGTACCCATAGCAAGAAGAAATGCTCCCATGCTTGCTGCAGTACCAGTTGCGATTGTCCAAATATCACATCTGCAATTCAACATTGAATCTAAAATTGCCAAACCATCATTGATTGCCCCCCCTCTGCTATTTATTACAATGTATATGTCCTTATCACTTTTCTTACTCAAATATCTTATTTGTGAACACACACGAATAGACATGTTTGTATCTATCCCGTTGCTAATATATATAACTCTATTCTTCAAAAAATCGTAATTTATTAAATCAATATTTTCTGCTACTCCATCAATCAACGTAGTTACAACTGGGGTAATGTTCATAAATTTAATCCTCCGTAAACGCATTTATTCGTTTTCATACAAGTAATTTTCTGGTGTTTGAATATACTCACCATATCTAATAAAAAAATCAAAAACATCATTCAAAAAAATAATACAGTATTTATAACATTCATCATCAATTACTAAATCTTTCCTTTTCTTTTCGATTCGTTCCAGAATTAATGTATATAGTGGCTCAAATAAGCTTGTATCACGCAAAACAGTGCTTAAAATCATTATTTCATGTCTTTCGTCTACATTCTGCGTGCCTGCTTTCTTAGATACATCTTCAATCTTTTTGATTTCTTCATCCACATACCATATTGCCGTCATCTCTTTTTCAACTTTTTCATCAATTAATTCTTCTAGATCATTCATTAGCAAATACACATCTATTGCATCTAAGTAATTTGCGCAATCTATACATGTTTTTTTCTGATAATTATTAAAATATTCTTTTAATTCATATACTGAATAGTCTATAACCTCATTTTTTTCAAGTAACTTACACAAATCAGATTCTAAAATCCACCCCTTCAAATTAATTCTAGTAATTGGCCAATATCTTTGTAGCTCAAAATTATGACCACTACTTTCCTCTAAGCACTTACTTTTCAGCAAAAATAATGAATACATACTTTTGATTCTTTCTTCGTATTGTATAACCTCACGATGTGTTGAACGTAAGCAGTCTACCAAATTCATCGATAACCCCTCCACTCTATTTTTAATAATTGCTTAACATTTTCTGTTTTGACTTTCCCAACTTCTCGAATATCAATTTTCTTTAGTTCTGCTACCCTTGCAGCAACATCAGGAATAAGCAAACTTGTATTTCTTTTTTTCTCCATTATTTATCTAAAAACCATTCCAGCTTCATTGGCCTAATACGAGAATCATCTGTTTCAGAAATCAATAATTCAAGTTAAATTTATTTAACAATTTCTTTAAATTTATATCTCATTTTTTAGAACACTTGAACGATGCTCTATTTGTCATGCAGTTTTCAGTGTTCTGATCTGCCTGAAATACTTTTAGCAATTCATCATTTTAGTCTTGGCCTTTTAATAGTTAACCTTTCTCATCCCTTATCCTATTCCATATGATTGCTTTCTCTTTTTCTATAGTTTCATAATCAAGATATTCAAATCGTTTTCTCATGGATTGCATTCTGCAAAAAATTGAATAATTATAAAAACTCTTATCTATATATGGCTTTACATAAGAAAAATTTGTATATGCATCTAGACACCTTACCAAGTATTCATATCCACTCGTCCTATTGGAAATTTTAAAAAACAACTTATCATATCTTTTAACCCTAGTTATTATTTCGTATAACTCCCATGGAAACAAAGTTTGCTCGGCATACAGTTCATTAATTGTTTTTGCTTCCAAGTGTTGCTTTACAGTCTTTTCACAGTTTTCCACCCCACGCAAACATGTTTCACATTTCAAAGAACAGCCATTATTAATGAGTAACTTTATTTCTCGTCTAGCTTCTATCAGACTATTCATCAATTGTATATCTTTAAGATAATTTCTTCCCAAAACAATTGTTGAATAGAAATTATCCACTTGTTGCCCATTATAAAAATTATTAAAGCTATACACCAATTTCATGTCATTCAATTTACTGTGTATAATATTTCCATATTGAGCCAGTGTTGTCACCTCATTGATATGTGTGTTTTTTTGAACATAGCCAATAAAACTATTCACATCCTCGTCTGACAATCCACTCACATTTAAATCAGCATCAACGACTATTCCTTTTCCTGCACAATATTCTATAATTTTTTCTAATTTTTGAACATTTTTAATATCTTCTAGCTGTTTTCCAATTATCGATCTAGAATGGAATTTATATCCTAGTGGCGGAGAAAAATAAACACTATATATGTAATATTCATAGTCATCTATAATTTTTTTATAATCCTCATATTCCATTGCAAGTGATATTCCAATAGAAAATTTTTTCTTTAACAACTCCTGCATTTTTCTCTTACCTCTATTTATTCACAATCTCATATTCAAATTTATTCTTATTAAAATCAAATGAAGAATACACTATGAAATTATCAGAAACATAACCATATACCCTATGCTCACCGGCTCCTCCAATAGCAAGTGTTACTTGATTCTTAGGAACACTTGACGTTGGACTACTTGATGAATACCTAAAATTTGTTTCCTGATAATACCAATACTCCTTAGTTGCTAGCCAATGATCATTTTCACCATATGCTCTAATAGCATCTGGATTCATCGACAACATTTTTTCTGAAATTGGGAAATATTTATCTCCCACATACTTTTTTAATATGGTTCTAAACCTTGGTATTTGTTCAATATAAACTAATGATGTTTTATAATTTGGAATCGATGTTATTACATCAGGCATTACAAAATTACATGCTATGTCCATATCATTATCAAATACCTGCCAATCCTTCTCTTCATCCCCATTGAACAAAGCTACCAAGTCAATATTTACATATATGCCATACTGATGAAGTTTCTGTACTATATCTTTTATTTTCTTTTCTCCTACCCATATTCTTTTTTGTCCTTGGCAAGAATTCTTATCAAAACTTTGAACACCCAAACTAACTACATCCAACTTCATCTTCTCAGCATAAAACCTTATTCTATCTTCTGTCATATCACTTGGATGAGATTCCATTTTTTTGCTTTTTATCATGTCAAAACCTGGTATATTATCAATTATTTGGTTCAATTCAGAAATTGTCCATAAACTAGGTGTGCCCCCACCAAAATAAATTGAATCTGGTGTTTTAATTTCAAATAATTCTTTATATTCGGATAATTGCTCTATAACTGCCGCTGCATATTTCTCTCTTTCTTCTTTATAGTTACCAAGTTGCAAAGAGTTATAAATACAATATTCACATCTAGACCTGCAGAATGGTATATCTATATATAGGCAAAAATGATCCTTAGAATCTAGATTAGAAAGTTTTCTTTTATAAATTTCTTTTATATTTTCAATCATTTATCTATAACTCCAACTCTGGGATTTCTCCCTTATAATATTTTTTTAAGTACTGATATATATGTGCTATCATCTTCTTTCGCCCATCACAGATACTTAAATCTGCCCGATTTACATCTCCCAATAGCATATAGGCGTTCCATGGGCAACCTCCATAACAAAATTTAAAAATAGGACAATTTATGCAATCAGTCTTTATTAACTGATCTACCCTATTGTCAAAATAAGTCCTATTATCTATTATATTTTTTAGTCCATCGGTTATATTTCCAGACTTCATATCTTCATAACCTACCCAATGCTCACATGGATATACATCTCCCTGAGCATCTATAGCAACAAATGAATCCAAACAATTCTTTTGCCAATTGCATGCTGGCACACCCCTATCAGGTTTTAAAATTCCTTCAATAATTTGTTCAAATGGTCCAATAATTATTTTATTTTCCTGATCCTCTATCCAATAATCAAACAAGTCACATATTGCATTAGAAAAATCCTGTACCTGCAAGTCCGCTTTATCATTTTCATTACATCTTGGATATAGTGCATTAAAATTGAAGCTAATATTCTTTTTTGCCAAGAATTTATAAATATCTATTAAATCATGTACATTATTATCTGTAATAGTAACAAGTACACTAAATGGAATTTTGTTTTCAATTAATATATCAATATTCTTATTGATAATATCAAATGTCGGATTTCCATTTTTCATAATTCTATATTTATCATGATGTTTTTTTAGTCCATCAATACTAATGCCTACATATACTTTGTACTTCTTAAATGTTGGTATATATTTTTGTATCAAAGTACCATTTGTCTGAATTTGCCATTTTATTTTATGTTGTTTTATATGCTGACGATTCATTACTTCAGACAATAATTCAGGATCAATCAGTGTCGGTTCTCCACCATGCCAAATAATTGTTGTTTGCTCTCTGTTATTTAACTCATATAATTCATCTATATAACTATCAATATAATCAATTCCTTTTTTAAATTTTAAGTTAACTTTTTTTAAATCCGGACATTTGTCTTTATCTCCGTTTCCTTCAAAACAATATTCACATTTTAAATTACAGTCCAATGTGCAACTAACTAAACCTGTCATCTTATTCTCCAATCACTTTATTGATACATTCTCTCTCTCCGTAATAACAAGCAGCTACACAAGTTCCATCACCTATGTTTTTTCTTGTGCTACAACTTTTACACAAAGGCAATTCTAGTATTTTCCTTATAAAGTCACGCCTATCATATATGTTTTTTTCTAGTTTTGAATAATTGATATCATATATATTTCCCACATTAAATTGATGGCCCAGCAAACCCAGGCAAGGATGTATATCTCCCATCTCGTCAATATACAAAGCGCTTATTACTGGATTGTCTCTAATTAATGGGCAAGAATACTTTGCATTAAATAAATTTCCCTCTGCATATTTTTCCAAGTTCTTTTTTTCAAGTTCTTTATACCATATCTTTAATTCCGGAATAGAAACACATTCCGATTCAACATTATCTAATCCTACTACTGGTTTAAACTTTATTGGGATTCCACACGAATTAGAGATCTCTATAAATTTATGGTAATCCTTTATATTATCTCTTCCTAAAGTTGTCCTAAAATCAACATTAATCCCATTATTTTTACACAGTATTGCATTCGACAGTACTCTTTGAAAAACATCCAATTGTCGCATTTCAAAGTACGATTTTCTATCATATCCATCCAGACTTATTTGCAATTTAAATTTATATAAGTTCCTAAATAAGTCTATATATTTGTGTATTAAAACTCCATTTGAGTTTAATCTAATATTGTATTTGCCATTCAGATATCTAAGCAAATATGTTATTTCTGGATATAACAAAGGTTCACCACCAGATATTACAATATTGGAGATTTCCTGCTTTTCACCAAGCATATTAAGAAAATCGATAATTTGTTCTGGTGATAAATACTCATTCTTTTTTTCCCTACTTTTATAACAATGTTTGCACGCCATATTACAGGCATCCGTAACGTCGATTTCAACATATTTTATCGTAACTGACATTATATTTTTCCCTATAAATACTTAAACTATTTCCAATCTCTGTCATTATACTTAGTAGACTCAAAGCCCTTTTCTCTTAGTCTACTAACCATTTTATCCAGAGGTTTTCTCCAAAAGTTTCTAAAAAACGAATATTCTCCTAAAGTCCGTACTATCGAAGGACTAATTGTATAATATAATTTTATAAACACTCTTCCATACCAGGTTGTTGCCAAACAATAATCTCTATATCGCCTAAGAGTCCAAACCTCTGGGCAATCATAACTTCCATATACACATGTAGCCACATAGCATCCGCCCGTTTTCGGAGGTTGGTATTCATTTTCTGAAAAACTGTCTTCTCTACTTCTTATGGAATCTTCTGCAATTAACTCATTTATTCCTGCCCAATAATCTCCATTACCAATTTCGATAATACTATTTACAACTGAAATTGCATCTTCATCATTATTTTGTGCAGCCTTTAACCACCACTGACCAGCTTGCATATAATCTTTCTGAACTCCATATCCATTATAAAAATATGTACCCATAATTCGATATGATGGAATAAATCCATATTCTGCCAATACTTGAAAAGCTTTAAATGCATGGATGTAATCACACTTATCTCCTAATTCTCCCGCAAGCAATGCTAGCATTACTAACACATTATGATCTTCTCCATCACCACCATTGTATAATGAAGTTAAAAGCCATCTCAGCGCCTCACTATCATCTACATATTCATTATTTTTTATAAGTCCTATTTCTCCATTCAAATATAAATGCGCCATCATTGACTGAGAACCAATATTACCCATACATGCTGCAAAAATCATAAGTCGCTCACGATAACCAGCATATTGATTAGGATACTCTAATGAATCTAACATATCTAATGCATCAACTTTACACATTAATTCATAAAGATGATTACCAACCTGAGCATATGTTATATCACCTACATCATATAGCCCAAGCACATTGGCAATTTCATCAGGAAAATCATATCGATCTGATAGTCTATTGACTATTATTTCTGCTGCTTTTGATGGATTCTTTTCAACTCCGTAACCGAATTGATAACACAGAGCCACTTCACATGCCCAATCTTCTGGAAATCTATCTTTTGTAAATGCTTCTATCATTCCTTGAACGTTCTTTTGAGGTAACGTACTATATATTTGAAATGTTTTTTTATAACTATCCATGTATCCACATTTACCAGCCTCAGATAAGCTTCCCCATAGTGTCAATATTTTTTCTGTTTCTAAATAATCACATATACCTAAATTTTCATAAAACAATCGTTCAAGTGCCTTGCTTACCCCCATTGCCGCAGCTTTATTAAGATATTCTTTATAATGAGCTATATCAATGTTTGTTCCCCAACCATATAAAAAGCAATCTGCAACATACATCATGGCATATTTATTTCCTTTTAATGCCTTATCACAATATCTTTTAAATAATAATTGCAAATCTCTAGTCTGATCTATCATACTAACCTATCATCCTTATATCATAAAATTTTCAAGCGACAAATGTACATGAACAATAGCAACGCACATGGCAATCTATTATCCATGTGCGTCACAATTCATTTCTAGTTGACTACCCGAAGTTTTCTTTAACCAATTACAAGACAGCCATCAGCATAATCTGTATGTGTTGTATCTGTATGCTGTGCTTCACATCTACTTTCAATTTTTTCTTCGGCAACTTTGATAACAAAATCCAATTTACTCATAACATTTTCTCCTTTCCACAACAAAAATTAATAACCACTACATAATATGGTAATTTATTATTATCCCTATAAAAGGACATTGTTGTTTAACCTAAATATTTTTAATTTATCAAAAATAAAACAGTCTCAAAACTATTTGCTTTTTCTTTAATTTCATTGATATTAATATGATTTACGTTCTTCCTATATCATTTGGATTGAAATTTCCACTTTTTATTTTCTTGTAAAATATCCACTACATCCTGAAGAACTTTCATATTTATAATAGTATGCATGGTTCTTTGTGCACCATATTTTCCCATTACTATCCGTTTCTGCCAGATCTGCCCATCCGCAATCACCACAGCAGTATGCACAACATACTCCTATTGGAATTACCACACTTTTTTTACTTCTCTCCATATCATTTTCCTCCTTCATAATGTATATTATTTGTGATGTCTCACAAAGTTTAACTATACTATTTCGCAATTTTTTCTTTCTATCTTTCCATCAATATTTATTTCAAAAAAAATTATTTCCGGTATTTCATGAACCAGTACTAGTGGAAATAATATTTTTCTTAATCCATTGCCATCCATTATTCTCCTTGCATAATAAATATCTGAATAAGATAAACAATTATTTTTATATGTATGACTATGTATAAGTCCTGCAAACTCAATATTCTTTTCTGACCAATCACTTAATATTACATTTAAAACATCAACATTAGGATGATACTCATTAATATTGTTTTTCGCTGTTTCATCAAAATAGTAATCACAAATTATTTTTTCTCTATATCCTAAAATTCCTCCTGCTTCAGGTGTTATCCGTCCCAATGTCTGAAGTATATTAAGATATATCTTTTTCTGTATTCTTATATGATCATTTCTCTCATTTATCATATTAATGATTTTATCATAAAAAAAGCATCGAAACCGTTCCATGCAAAACTGACATTTTACATTGCATTTTCGACAAAAAAACAAAACAGCCCGACATCCCTCCATCCAATTGACAGAGTTCATATCGAGCTGTCTCACGTTTTATATTATTTTGTTATTTAATTCAATAACTATATATCATTCCTCTTTAATGAGATACCTTTTTGTTCGTTATCCTACTTATACCCTTTCTCCTTCTCATACGCTATTATAAAATCCCGGTTTGCCAGTTCGTATTTATTAAATACTGCTGTGTCATCAAAATCATCCGGCTCGACCGTTCCATGATACCAGCTTTTGGAATTGAAATATGCCTGATAATCGGCGTCTTTGAACTTTCTTCCATGACGGGCATACAGTTCATTGCATGCCAGACGGATCTCATCCGGTGTTAATCCATCCAGATCATCCTCTGTCAGATATTCAATGTCACTATATGGAAGAATGTAGTCATCGGAAGAATCATCTTCTGATGTTGGATTATAATAAAACGACTCATACGCTCTACCGCTATATTCACATTCATCCTCCAGATTGTCCACACTTAACTGACGTGGATAATAGGATGGTCCTGCAACAGAATATATCTTGCCAACTACGCACAACTCGCCATCCTCATCTACATAAGGTACCGCATCCCGCACATTGGATAAAGCAACCGTCCAGTCATAGGTTTCTTTCAGAAACGAATCCGTTCCTTCCATATCTTTATATGTATTGGTAAAACAACTATCCATTGCATCCTGAACGTTTTTTTCATATGAATCTTCATCGATATCCAGATAAGCCAGCACGTCATCCTTTGAAAGAAGTACATCTTTACGAAGATCGATCGTATATACATAAAAATCTGTGTATTCATTTGCGTCAAAATCCACCCGTACAACTACCGACAACAAATCCTGATAAACAGACCACTCATATCCGATAGCAATACAATCTGTATATTCGGTTCCCGCTTTCGCCATATAATCATTTCCGAGCTTCTCTATCTGTGTATTTACATTTTCACAGGCGGTACTGTCATAATCTATGTATGGTAAGTGGTATACAACCTCCCCATCTTTCGTCTGCACTTTCCCGGACATTTTCGAATCAACAACCATGTGATCCGAATACGCTTCCGGCATTTCACCGGTTCCAAATCCCACTTCTTTTTCTTCCGGAAGTGCGGATGCCTTGCCATCTGATCCTGCTGCAGAAGAAACCTCCTCTGATGTTTCCGTGTCAGCACCTGTATCCGTACCGGTTGTTTCATCCGTTTTTCCGGTTTCTTCTGTCACGGTTGTTCCAGCCTTTTTGCTGCTGCCATCAGCATCTTTGTTTAAGGAAAAACTGCACCCCATGAGGCTGCCTGCCAGTGCCATACTTAATACTATAAATCCTGCTTTTTTTCTCATCCTTTTTTACCCTCGTTTCTCATTATTTTTTACGCAAGAACCGCTTCCATTTCAACCCCAAGTACATCCCCAAGCGTTTCTGCCACCTTCTCCGCGGCATAAAGCTTATAATACAGTCTGGAATCCTGTTCTCCATCGATGATCGTATCAGAAACAGCCACTGCATAATATACTTCTCCCGGTACACTATCCTGATTGTTTGGATCAATATTGCCCGTTGTACCGGTAATACCGATGCCAATATCTGCACGATATGCCCGTTTACAGGCTTTCGCCATTGCTCGCGCTGTTTCTTTGGAATATACACCATAAGTTTCTATCACAGCTTCCGGAACACCCTGCATGACCTTTGCTTCGTTGGAATAGGTTACAAATGCCCCTTTTAATATTGCAGATGCCCCTTCAGTATCTGTGATCAATGAAGCAATCTGCCCGCAGGTGATACTTTCCATGGTTGTAATCGTCATTTTCCGATCGATCAGACAGCCTGTCAATCGTCTGTAATTATTCCGTATTACCTTTTCCATCTGTTCATCCAGTTTTTTTCCTGCCATTTATCCTTCCGCCTTTGTTGCCTTTAATCTATTTATTATTATAATATATTCACAAAAGGATTTCCACAAGTGGAAATCCTTCTGTCATTTCTATTTATCCTATCCCTTCTCCACCACCAGGAGCTCCTCGTCGTTCTTCACCTTTCCGGTCTTCACCGGACGCAGTTTATAGCCATCCGGGAGCTCTGTTATAATGATAGGGGATATTAAGGATGGCGCATGCTTCTTCAGATAAGGAAGATCAAGCCGCATGACCGGCTGTCCGGCAGACACTGTCTGTCCGGTCTCAACCAGTACGTCAAAGCCTTTGCCATTTAGCTTTACCGTATCGATTCCGATATGGATCATCACACCGATTCCCTGTTCCGTTACCAGCCCTATGTCATGCTTCGTGTCAAAGACAAAAGCAATCGTTCCGGCAACAGGCGCGGTTATTTCAGGATCCGTTGGCAATACAGCGATTCCATCGCCCATCATTCCACTGGAAAATGCCTCATCCGGCACACTTGATAATTCAAAAACCTCTCCTGTAACCGGACTCAATATAGATACTGCAATAACCGCTTTCTCATCATCCCCCTCCAGATAATCTTCCAGATTGGATTTGATCACAGACACCTTCGGGCCATAGATGACCTGTACGCCATTTCCTTTTTTCACCACGCCGGATGCTCCGCTTGCCCGGAGAACATCTTCTTTTACAAGTGCTGCATCATATACCGTACAACGAAGTCTGGTTGCGCAGCAGTCAAGATCCGATATATTGGTCTTGCCGCCGAGTCCTTCACAGATCAGTCTGGAAGTCTCCATCTGTGGGCTGTGATTCCGGAAAACATCCGTATTCCGGCCATTGTCTGATCCCTGCTCCCCGGCATTTTCTCCATGCTTTCTGGCATCCATATCACTTCGACGATATAATTTCACTTCGTCATTGTTATCTCTACCCGGTGTTTTCAGATCAAACCGCCGGATCAGATAATAAAACAATACATAATATACGATAAAATAACCGATACCGACAATGATGATCCAGATCCAGTTCGTCTTTGCATTTCCCTGCAGGATACCAAATAACGTCAGATCGATCAATCCCCCGGAAAATGTCATACCGACACCGACTTCAAATATATGCATCAGCATATAAGCAAAGCCTGCCAGAATACAATGGATTCCATACAGAGCCGGTGCAACAAATAAAAATGTGAATTCCAGCGGCTCTGTAATACCTGTGATCATGGCTGTAAGGGCTGCGGAAAGAAGCAGTCCGCCTGCTGCCTTCCGTTTCTCCGGTGCTGCTGTTTTATACATGGCAAGAGCCGCTCCCGGCAGACCAAATATCATAAGCGGGAATTTACCGGACATAAACCGGGTAGCTGATACCGCATACTTTGTAACGGATGGATCGGCAAGTTGTGCAAAGAAGATATTCTGCGCGCCTTCTACGACACGCCCGCCAACCTCGAGCGTTCCTCCGACTGCAGTCTGCCAGAATGGCAGATAGAACACATGATGCAGACCAAATGGTATCAGCAGACGTTCCATAAATCCATATACCCAGGTTCCTGCATAGCCGGAATTTAAAACCAGATCACCTACGGTATAGATGCCTTTCTGGATTGCCGGCCAGATAAAGAACATCAAAATACCAACTCCGGTATATACCAATGCTGATATGATCGGAACGAATCTGGAACCACCAAAGAAAGACAACACCTGCGGCAGTTCAATCTTATAAAAGCGGTTATGCAGGGCAGCCACACCAAGTCCTACCAGGATACCGCCAAATACACCCATTTGCAAAGATGTGATACCGCAGACAAAAGTAACCGCCCCTGCAAGCATTGTTTCCGTACCACCATTTATCGTGATCAGCGCACTGATCGATGCATGCATGATAAAGAATGCAATAGCCGCTGATAGCGCAGCAACTTCCTTCTCCTTTTTTGCCATACCGATCGCCACGCCCATGGCAAACAGGATCGCCTCAACTGCCGCTTTCATCTGTCTTGTTTTTTGCGATGTGGATCTCACCGAAACTTTCCTCCTGAACGATCGTAATAACGCCTTCCTTCATCATCTCCAGAATGATGAGAAATGCTATGATAACCTGCATTTTCGTTGCCTGTCCAAGAAGCAGTTCCCGAAAATTGCAGACTTCGTGCTGCTCAATATATTCTGCCACTTTTTCCCGCATCTGATCCATGTCTACTTCTTCTTTCTGCAGTGTGCCGAACGTACTGCGGATCGGATCGATGCGGTTGTTCTGCCGCCGTATGATATCCACAAAAATCCGGTGCATCCTGGAAAGTGTCACGCCCGCAAGCAGCTCTTCTGTGGATACCGGCTGCTTATATGCCTTCACTTCTTCCGGCAGATCCTGCTTATGGTAGAGAACCTGAGCGGCATCCTGCCTGCGTTCCTTAAGTTCATAAGAAATATATTTATACATCTTATATTCCAGAAGTTTCTGCACCAGTTCTGCTCTCGGATCTTCCTCTTCACCTTCTTCGTTGATTTCTTTAGGAAGGAGCATTTTGCATTTGATATCCAGAAGAGTAGCTGCCATGACCAGAAACTCGCTCATAACGCCAAGATCTTCCTTCTCCATGGAATGCAGATATTCCATATACTGGTCTGTGATCTCCACAATAGGAATATCATAGATATCAATCTTGTTTTTGTCAATCAGATGCAGCAGCAGATCCAACGGACCCTCAAACACATTTAATTTAACAGATATTGCCATAACATTTCCTCATTTCATTTATTCGGAAGGTTTTACATCAATCACCAGCAATTCTCTTGGGTTGTGTATCCTCAGAGGAAGCGTATGCTCTCCAAGTCCTGCACTGACAAACATGTGCTGGTTTCCCTTATGAAAATCTCCGCAGCAGAAAGGCGGCAATACCAGATACTGAGGAGAAGAAAGCCCATAATGCTCACTGAATCGTACAACACCTCCATGATAATGTCCGGACAAGATCATATCTGCACCCCATTCATAATATGTTTTTCCGTATTTGGGGTTATGTGCCAGGAGAACCTGCATTCCATGTCTTCCCGGTTTTCCTATCAGTTTTTCCATGACTTCTTTTTTTAGTTTGGGAGATCTTGGCTTATGATAATATTCAATAGGCAGTTCCAGCCCCCAGAAACAGATGCTGTTTCCTTTCAGGATCGCATGTTCATGTTCATTTCTCAGAATATGCACCCCCGCCTTTTTCAGCGTTTTTTCATATATCCTGTATTGTTTTCCGTTTTCTTCTGAAAGAGACATTTTATATTCATGATTTCCCAGGGCATAATATACCGGAAAATACTGTGCAAGCTCTTTCAGCAATTTGCATGCAGTCACCAGCGTATCCGGACAGGTACGTACCGCCATATCTCCTGCTGACAGTACAGCATCCGGTTTTTCCCTGCGTATCGCTTCAATAAGTCCGGCATTATCTCTTCCGTAAGAAAATCCATGAAGATCTGCAAGTAAAACAAATCGTATCCCTTCCGGATTCCGGATTTTATTCGTATAAATCTGGTATTTTTTTATTCTGAATTTTTTCATTTTATTTTCCAAAACCACAATTCGGGAATGTACAGACCGGACAGTTCAGACAGAGTCCACCTTCTCCAAGTGCGTTAATTTCTTCCGCTTTTATTTTATCATCTGCCATTATTCTCGGAAGGATCAGGTCAAATACTGTCCTTTTTGCATACATGACACATCCCGGAAGGCCGAGTACCGGAATCTGTCTTCCATTCCGTTTCAGATATGCCACCAGAAGCATTGCTCCCGGAAGTACCGGTGCGCCATAAGTTATGATCTCCGCTCCCGTATCACGGATTCCTCCGGGGGTTCGGTCATCAGGATCCACACTCATTCCTCCGGTACAGATGATCAGATCCGCCCCCTCATCTGCAAAAGAAAGAACTTCTTCTGTGATCAGTGCTTTGTCATCACCCGGCATTACCTGCCCGATGATTTCAGTTGGAAATTCAGAAAGTTTTTCTTTCAGCACAGGAGTAAATGTATCCCGGATCAGGCCTTTTCTGATCTCACTTCCGGTTGTGACAATACCGACTTTTTTTTGATGATAGTGCAGGATATCAAAAACAGGATACTCTCCTGCAGCTTCTTTGGCAGCGTCCATTTTCTCTTTTTCGATCACAAGAGGAATAATTCTGGTCCCTGCGATCTTATTTCCTCTTTTTACCGGAAAGTCCCCATGTCTGGATGCGATCATCATCTCTCCAAGAGAATTGACTGCCACAAGTGCTTCTCGTCGGATCTTCAGAACACCATCTATTTCTGATACCACTTCTATCTTACCTTCTTTGATATCTGTTCCATGCATTTTCAAGGAATCGCCCGCACAGATTCTGTAAAGAATTTCTGCCGCCTCATTTTCATGAAGGATTCCTTCTTTTTTTTCCCAGACAAAAAGGTGTTCTTTTCCTACTGAGAGCAAAAGCGGTATATCGTCTTCTTTTACCACATGCCCCTTTTTGAAAAGAACGCCTTTTTTTTCATCTTTTATGATCTGTGTGATATCATGGCACAGAATGTGTCCTACTGCATCTTCTGTTCTGATCTCTTTCATGCAAAATCCCTTCTCTGTTCTGTTATTTCTCCAATCCGCTTTATTATACATCCTGTCAGGCATTTTTGTCAAAAACATGTTTGCATTTACAAAATGCTGCCTATAAAAGATATTCCCATGCCGCACGTTTCAGCCAGTCGTGATAATCCGCTTTTTGTACTGTCTCTCCATACAGGATATCAATACTTCCTATTTTCTTTCCATTCTGATAGTATTCCTGTTTTCCGGCTTTTTCTCCTTTTTTCACCGGAGCAGTCTGTTCTTCTGGAAGAACCACTTTCTTTTTCACATGATCCGGTTTTGTTCCATCTGTACTGAGATATCGGAATTTTCCTTTATAGACAAGACTGGCTTCCTGCTTTACTCCCTTTCGGATCTTCAGAGGTTTCAATTTTTCCGGTACATCATCTGTATATAATATACATTTTGAAAAGCCATAATTTAAAAGGGCAGCCGCATCACGAAATCTTGTTTTTGGGTCCGGCGCTGCCATCACAGAAGCGATCAGTGTAATACCGTTTCTTTTTGCCACTGCACTGAGACAATATTTGGCAA
>OJME01001181.1_pt1 | contig 21986 bp, 17 predicted proteins | sample 1597151 | NCBI WGS metagenome assembly OJME01 (sample SAMEA2452118, study PRJEB22498) | human gut metagenome | biome: human feces; feature: human gut; material: feces | place: Australia | collected 2012
CTTGCCCTTTTTGATGAGCTTGATTGCGCAATCGTAGATGAAGTCGAAATAATCGCTTGCAAAATAAACATTGTCCCAATCAAAGCCGAGCCACTTAATATCTTCCTCAATCGCCTCGACATATTCGGTGTCCTCTTTGACGGGGTTGGTATCGTCAAGACGGAGGTTGCAAACGCCGTTGTATTTGTTTTTCACGCCGAAGTTGATGCAAATTGCCTTTGCGTGTCCGATATGCAAATAGCCGTTGGGCTCGGGAGGGAAACGGGTTTGAACTCTTGAATAAACACCGTCTTTTAAATCCTCGTCAATAAAATCGTGGATAAAGTTTGAGGTGATTTCTGTTTCTTCGGTTTTGTTTTCAATCGCCATTATTTAGCCTCCCTGTAATATTCAAGTGCGGCTGAAAGCCTGCTTTGAACAGTGCTCTCGCCTAAAAGTTTTGTGATGGAATAAAGGTCCGGTGTGTTTGTTCTGCCTGTGAGGGCAACACGAACGATCGTCGAAACGTCGCCGACATGACCGTCAAACGCCTCCGGGTTTGATTTGTATTCTTTAACATTCGGTGTGCAGTTTACCAAAGGGCAAAGCTCTTTCATTCTTGCAAACCAAGTGTCCTTATCATCGTCGAGATTAACGACATCTTTGTATTTTTCAAGCACCTTAACGGCAAGCTCGGGTGTTGCGTTGCCTGTCAGGTCAAAGCAAGGGGTAAATGTTTCGTCATACATATAGCTGAGATAATCCGAAACATCGCTCCATTTAGCAATATCCTTTCTCGGCTTTTTGCCCTCGCGGTCGATATTGAGAATGTCGACTGCCTTTTGCTCATCCTGCTCAAAAAGCGATGCAAGTTGCGGATTGTATCCTTTAGCCCACGCATACGAAAGCTCAAACACCTTTTGTGCCGGCATTTTGGAAATAACATTTTTTGAAACATCGGTCAACTTGACAAAATCAAACAACGCTCCCGACGCGCTCATTTTTTTGAGGTTAAACGGGAAATCCGACAGCGGTGCGTTTTGATTTGCACGGCGCCAATCCTCAAAATTGGAGTTCAAAAGGGTTAAAATATATTCGTTAACCGACTCTGCCGGGAAACCTACTTCGTCATAGTAACTTACGGCAGCCTCGGGGTCCTTACGCTTTGAAAGCTTGCGCTTTCCGCCGTTTTCTTCTTTCATAATCGGAGCAATGTGCGCATATTTTACCGGCTTGAAGCCAAGCACCTTGAAAAGTTGAAGATGGAGCGGCACAGATGCAATCCACTCGTCACCTCTTGTGACATGTGTGGTGCGCATCAAATGGTCGTCAACAGCGTGAGCAAAGTGATAAGTCGGAATGCCGTCTGTTTTGAGCAAAACGACATCAATCACATTTTCGGGCATTTCGATTTTGCCCTTAATCATATCGTCAAAATAGCATTTTTTGCTAATATCGCCGGGCGATTTAAGGCGGAGAGTCCACGGCATACCATCCTCAATGTTGGCTTTGATTTGCTCAATCTCCTCCGCGGTGCAAAAGCAGGGATAAGCCAAGTCGCGCTTAACAAGGTCCTTTGCATACGCCTGATAAATTTCTTTCCTGTGACTTTGATAATACGGACCGTAGTCGCCGATTTCCTTGTCCTCGGCAACAACGCCCTCATCGGCATTGATGCCGTAAACCGACAGCCCCTTTAGCATTGCGCCCACTGCGCCGTCAACCTTGCGCTTTTGGTCGGTATCCTCAACGCGAACGAAAAACACGCCGTTTGTGTTTTTTGCGGTGAGATATGAGGCAACGCATGTGAAAAGGTTGCCGAAATGCAAATATCCGGTTGGACTCGGCGCAAAGCGAGTAACTCTTGCGCCCTCTTTCAAATCCCTCGGGGGATATAATTTTTCGTAATAATCGGGAGTTTTGTCAATATCGGGGAACAAAAAATCCGCGAGAATTTCTCTTTCTGTCATAGCAACATAACCTCAAACTAAAATATTTCATAATATTATTGCATAAATTGAAATAATATTCAATATAAATTATAAATTAATATTTTTATATTTACAAAAAATAATCCTTGACTTGTGCCTTTTTTTGTGCAATAATATACTATCGTAACAAGTAAATCGAGGTGTGGCTCAGTTTGGTAGAGCGCTGCGTTCGGGACGCAGAGGCCGCAGGTTCAAGTCCTGTCACCTCGACCATATCGAGTGTTCATAAGGGATTTGACTTATGAACACTCTTTTTGTTTTATCATATAATTTTTATGTACGAGCAAGGGTAATACCTTGCTCTTTTTTATGCCGTGAATTGCTCGGTTATATACTCTACGGCAACGCCTTTGCGTGTATCCGCAATGTGGGTTTGTTTTGTGACGTTCGGCAATTCGATATATCCGATAAAACGGTAATATATAACTATTCGTTGCGTTCGACTTTTGCCTGTACCCTCTGTTTCAAAAATATCAATATGGTCAATCAGCTCTCGAAGCAGCGGTGATGTCAGATTATCCATTTGCATAAACCTGCGAATTGCCGATATGAATTTTTCATATTCCGAATTGGTGTTTTTCAACTCTTCGATTTTGTGTCGAGTATCCGCAATTTTGGCTTTTAAGTCCATACGCTCTTTTTCGTATTTATGAGACAGCTCGATAAACCACTCATCGCTGACTTTTCCGATTACATTATCCTCATATAATTTTTCATAAAGTTGCGATACCGTGTTGCTGCGAGCAATCGCTTTTTGCAGTTCCGACTCCAAAAACTTTTTGTCTTTTTCTCTTTCTTCGTCATTTTTCCGCAAAAGCAGTTGTGCAAAATATGACTCGTCAATTTCCAACATTTCAACGAGTCGCCTTAATTCGAGTTTTACAACTTCTTCAAGGGCGTCTGCTCTGACATAATGTCTTCCGGGACACTTTCCTCGATAATCAACTTTGTTGTCGGAACAAGTGAAATAGTGAATTTCTTTATTCGAAGTGCTTGTGTGGTATCTCATTTTACTGTGGCAATCTCCGCAATATATCAATCCGTTAAATATACTCCGTTCGCCATTTTCTTTTTTCGGAGCCCGACGCTTTGTTTTTGAAATAAACTTCTGTACGGTTTCAAATGTTTCTCGGTCGATTATCGGCTCATTAACATCCTTGAATACAGCCCAATTTTCTTTTGAGTTTTCAATACGCCTTTTGTTTTTAAATGACTTGAAATATGTTTTGAAATTGATAATATCTCCGCAATACTCTTGTTGAGAAAGAATTTTTTGAATAGTTGTCTTACACCATTTGTACGGATTGGTCTGTGTTTTCTTTCCGCCTCTGTTCAATCCTTTTGACCGCCAATAAGCCATAGGAATAAGCACTTTGTTTTCCTGCAATTCTCTTGCAATGGTTTCGTTGCCTTTACCGTCGAGGCACATTTTGAATATGCTTTTCACGACGGTTGCGGCTTCCGGGTCAATTATCCATTTCTTTTTGTTTTCCGGTGACTTTATATATCCGTAAGGCGGTTGCGATAACGGCTCTCCCATACTGCCTCTGAGCCTATGAGATGAACGAATCTTTTTTGAAATATCTCTTGCATACATTTCGTTTAAGATATTCTTGAACGGTGCGATTTCGCTTTCTCCCTCATCACTGTCAATGGCATCGTTCACGGCAATAAAACGAACATTATGTTCGGGGAAATAGCTGTCGGTATAATTACCTACCGAAACATAATCACGGCCGAGACGGGATAAATCTTTAACCATTACGGCAGAAACAAGCCCGATTTCAATATCGTCGATAAGCTGTTGAAATCCGGGACGGTTGAAATTTGTTCCGGTATATCCGTCATCCACATAATATTTTGTATCCGTTAAACCCATTTCTTTTGCTTTTTGTGATAGCAGCTTCTTTTGATTGCCTATGGAGTTACTCTCGCTTTCCGTTCCGTCATCACGGGACAAACGACAATAAAGAGCCGTTATTCCTATTTGATTTTTGTTTTTCGACTGCATTTAATCCTCCTTTCCGACAGTCGAACAATCATATTCATCTGTCATTTTATCATTGATGCTATCAACAGACAATTCTGCGAAATCGCTCGTGAGATATTTTTTCAATCTGTTATTCAAATGATTGCTGTCGCTATATTTTTTAATGTTAAAATCCTCAAATTTACCGCAAACGATATATCTTACTCCGTTTATCATATATTCGCCTGTACCCAAGCTAAAATTTATTATTTGCTTTTTCATATCATCTCTCCCAATTACGCTGTCGGATTAAATATTTTCTGTAATGCTCGCAAGCTTTAATTATGAAATCTTCGGTCTTTTGCTTATCCATACCCCTTGGGAGAATATCACGTAACTTATCTGCGGATATTCGCACTTGCTCTTTTTGATTTGGCTTTTCTTCATTGAGAACGGCAAAAACCGTATCAACGAAAAAGTTACCGTCTTTACTGAATTTTCTTAATCGCTGTGCCTGTGATAATGACGGTGTTGCGTCGGTAAATTCAATTTGTTCAAGCAATGTTCTTTGCTCATATTCCGACAAATATGAAAGTTCAACCGCAGGAGTAAAGGCTATCCTTTCCTCGTCAACAAGTTTAAGCAATTCGGGGATTAAATATGTCAGGCGAATATATCGCTGTATTTGTCTTGCACTGTCATCGACGGTTTCTGCAATCTTTTCATCTGTTCTTAACTTTGTGCCAAGTTGGCACGAAGTTTTCCCTTGATGTTTTAGTGCCTCTGATTTCATTTTGTATGCAAAAGCTTTTTCGCTTGGTAAAATATGTTCACGGTGTATGTTTGAATCCACCATTTGCACAATCGCCTCGTCTTTTGTGAGTTCTTCGATTATTGCGGGTATGCTTGTTATCCCCAATTCCTTGCACGCTTCAACTCGTCTGTGTCCGCTGATAATTTCATATTTACCCGCCGGAAAAGAACGAACGATTATCGGTTCAAGCAGTCCGTTTTCTTTTATGCTCTCTGTTAATTCTTGTTGCTCAATTCCGCTTCTTTTCTTAAACGGATGATTTTCAAAGGAAACAAGCAAATCTATACTTATGTTATTTATCATTTTTCTGCCTCCTTTAATATTTCAACTTTTTTGAGGGAAATACCCTTATGGTTTTTCTCATAAATCAATCTTAAATTTGTTCCGTTATCTATTTCGTAAAAGCCAAGATAACTCTGCCACCAAAATACAGGTGTTATTATTCTTCTTCCGTCACTTAGCCGAAGAAAAAGTCGCATCATATTTCGGCTTGCCTCTGCTCGCATTATTAACGTTGCGAAGTATTCACCCTCTTCGTCAATAAATTTGTAGTCGGAGGTAATGATATGTTCTTCTCTCATTTCTTCTCTTGTGTAAACTTTGTTTTGAATCATAATATATCCCTTCTTAATAAATTCTCTTTATCGGAAAGTAAAAGCTATATATTTATTTATATATTTATACGGCTACTCTCCGATTTGTTTTAATCACCGATTTATCGTTGCTTTACACCTCTGTTTCTGTATTGATTTGGTGGCAAAATCGGTAATTTTTTCTTTTGTATCGGTTTTTTATTGAAAACAAGTATCGCTATATTAAATTAACCGCTGTCATCATATTCACGGCGATTTTTAACGCTTTTTTGCACTTCTTTTGGATTTGTACTTCGGGCAGAAAACAACGATTGCCTTATGGCTCTGCTTGCATTTGTTTTTGCATTTAAGGCAAAGGCTGTTGTATGTTCTTCTGCCTGTTTTGGGATTTATGAAAAAATCCCATTCTTGTTTTGCTTTCTTTGATAATCTCGGCATTGTAAAAACTCCCTTCACTTGTTTGAACCGGGAGAGGCATTTTGCACCCCCTATTTGCAAATAAATTTTTCCTCTCACTTGGTAGGCAACGAAAACGGTCAAAAATTAACCCTCTGACCAATATTTTTTTATTACCCCTTCACTTGTTTGAACCGGGAACGCTTTTTTGGGGGGTGTTTTTGAAAAATTTATAACTTTTCGCATTTTTTTTATTACCCTCTCACTTGTTTGAAACGGGAGAGCCTTTTTGTACCCCCATCCGACGAGAAAAAGTTTCAAAAACAAAAAAATCCCCTCCGATTTATCAAATCGAAGGGGAAAATATATTTTGAGTTTTGTATTAAATTTTAATCGGCAATTTGGCCTTCAGTCCGAATTACAGTACGCCGAATGAATTTGTATGGTAGAAATCAGTATTCAATTATGCTATAATTATTTTATATATCAAAATAGATGCGCAAAGCATAGCTTTTATTGCTTTGAAATTTTAACTTTAATAATCATCGGGAAGGGTAAATGAAAATGGCTAAAAAGAAAACTGATGAAAAATCACTGAACATAGACAATATTTTATTTAACTGCAGAAACTATTTGCGTGCCGCACGAAATTCAGGCTCGTTTTTTGAAAAAAGAGATATGATGCTTACGCTTGTATTTTTACGCTTTATCGGAGAAAAATACGAAGACGGAATTAAGGCGCTCCGCCAAACCTTAATTGAAAAAGGACTTGACCCGGATGATGAAAATATAAAAGCGGCATTTTTTGATGATGCCACATTTGCAGACGGAACATATAATCTTCCAATAGAGTCAAGATGGTCAACCATAATAAACACGCCTGCGCCAAAACTTAATGTTGCTCTTGATACCGCTTTAATCAGACTTGAGGAGGAAGACCCTCAGTTGAAAGGCTGTTTTATTAACGGTACATTTACAACAAGAAATTTAGCTCCGAATGATATAAAGAAAATTGTGGATGAAGTTAATAAAATCAGTCATAAAGAGTTTGGAAAAGATAGAGACTTAATCGGCTATGTGTACGAATACTTCCTTAAAGAATTTGCCGTTAATGCCACAAAGGAAGAGGGCGAATTTTATACTCCTCATGATGTTGTTCAGCTTATTGCCACTATGATTGAGCCTTATAACGGAACATTATATGACCCTTGCTGCGGTTCGGGCGGTATGTTTGTGCAGAGCGCAGCACTTGTAAAATCAAAGCAGGGCAACCTTAACAATATCAATGTTTACGGTCAGGAAAAAGAGCCGGCGACCTATCGTCTTGCAAAAATGAATTTGGCTCTCCGTGGCATAAGTCACCATCTTGGCAGCGAGGCGGATTCTTCTTTTACTCACGATTTACACGAGGGTTTGCGCTTCGATTATATTATGGCTAACCCGCCTTTTAACCTTAAAGGCTGGTATAATGACAATTTAAAAAATGACCCACGCTGGGCGGATTATGCCACACCGCCCGAAAGCAACGCAAACTATGCTTGGATTTTACATATACTTTCCCACTTGAAAGCTGACGGCGTTGCGGGTTTCCTGCTTGCAAACGGTGCTTTGAATGACAGCGACACTTTGGATATTCGCCGAAAACTTATTGAAAATGATAAGGTTGAAGCGATCGTTGTTCTTCCGAGAGAATTGTTCATTACAACAGATATAAGTGTTACTCTTTGGATTCTTAATCAAAATAAAAAGGGTGGAAATTATCACGGCAGAAATCTCTGTAACCGTGAACATGAAATTCTCTTTATGGATTTGCGTCAATGGAGAGAAAATCCGGTTAAACATGAGAATAAAAAGAAAGTTTTCCTGTCCTCAAAAAACTCCAAAGACACCGAGGATATAACAATAAACCTCACTGCTCAAATCGAAAAAGCAGCAAATATTTATCATACTTGGCAAAGCGAAGGAACTGTCAGCAAAGAATATGCAGTGCCTGAATTGTATCGCTCTGTAAAGGTGTATGACAGCCAGTTGACAGACGAAGAACGAAAAAACAATGTTCCTACAATCGAATCAAAAGGATATACACTTACCCCAAGTAAGTATATTGAGTTTATTGACCACGATTTGGAAATCGACTATGAAAAAGAAATGGCTCGTATTCAGACTGAAATGCAAGAAATTATGAAACAGGAAAAAGAATCCCAGCAAATGCTGGAAGACGCATTTAGGGGGATTGGATATGGCATTGACTAATATTAGACTCGGAGATTATATCGAACGTTCTACAGAAAATAATTCTGATTTGAAATATGGAGAAGAATTAATAATGGGTGTTAACAGTAGTGGTGTATTTGCCTCACCAAAAGGAAGCACTCATGGAGTTGATTTGAAACCATATAAAATAGTAAATAATGGGGCTTTTGTATATAATCCAACTCGATTAAATCTTGGCTCATTAGCATACAGAACAGAAGGATTATGCATTGTTTCACATTTATATATGATTTTCTATCTTACTGATGAAGGAAAGAAAATTATAGATCCACAATGGCTATATATCTATTTTCATAGAGATGAATTTAAAAGAGAAGTTACTTTCAGAAACTTTGGTAGTCAAAGACCTGAGTTTAATTTTAATGATATGAGCGATATTATAGTTCCTTTGCCAGATATTAAAACACAGCAGAAATATGTTGATGTTTATAATGCAATGCTTGCCAATCAGCAAAGCTATGAGCATGGCTTGGATGATTTGAAACTCACTTGTGATGCGTATATAGAGGAGTTAAGAAGAAAACTACCTTGTAAACCAATAGGTCCTTATATTGAAGAATGCTTTGAAAAAAACGAAAATAATAAAATTACTCTTTTTCAAGGAGTTAATGTGGATCACATATTTATTGAGCCGAAGAGAGTGGCAGAAGATTCGGAAAACGGTAGTGTTGTAAGAACAGGTCAATTTGCATTTAATAAAGTTATGAAAGCACACGGGACAAAGCTCCCAATTGCTTTGCGTACAGGTGCTGATTGTGTTGTTTCAAATTCATATCAAGTATTTGAGATTAGTAATATAGATGAATTAATACCTGAATATTTGATGCTGTGGTTTAATAGAGATGAGACTCAGCGATATTGTGGATTTATTTCCTTCGGTACCACTAGAGATATATTTTCTTTTGAAGATATGAAAGAAATCGCTATCCCACTTCCTTTTGTTGAGATTCAAAAAGATATTGTAAATATATTTACGGCATATAATACTAGAAAAGAAATCAACGAAAAACTCAAATCGCAAATAAAAAATATTTGCCCTATTTTGATTAAAGGGTCGTTGGAGGAAAACTAAAGGAGAAAGGAATAATGACATATCAAGGCCTTAATCAATACATACTCCATTATTTAACCGAGGACAAAACCAAAAGTGCTATTATGCTCACTGCGCCTTGGGGTTCAGGAAAAAGTTTCTATATTCAAAATGAACTGAAACCGTTTCTTGAAAAAGAGAAAAACGGAAGTCACAAATGCCTTGTGGTATCTCTGTACGGTTTGAAAGAGCTTTCTGAAATAAGCAAAGCTTTGTATTTGGAAAGCCGTGCAAAATTTTTAAATAATAATTCCGAAAAAATGGAAGCCGGAAAATTGGCAACAAAAACTATATTAAAAGGTGTTACCAGCTTTTTGGGTATTGATCTTTCGCATTCAGATGAAGATATGCAGAAGCTTTTTGAGTCTATTGATCTTTCAGGGAAACTCATCATCTTAGAAGACTTGGAACGCTCCGGAATTGATATTCTTGAAGTGCTTGGGTATGTTAATAATCTTGTTGAACAGGACGGCGTAAAAGTGTTGTTGGTTGCAAACGAAGAGGAGATTAAACAATATAAACCTTTAACAACTACTACAGAAGACCAACAAAATGTCGTTGAATTGATATATAAAGCAACAGATAACAATGACAGAGAATTTACAGAAACAGCAAAAAAATATTTAGAGATAAAAGAAAAGACCATAAGTGACACTATTCAATTTGAGGAAGATTATTCAATGGCTATAAGTGATATTATTCACTTATTTGATGATGAAATCTTGAATAGATTTGCTAATGATAGCAATGTAAAAAATATATTGAATGTAATGAAATCGTGCGAAACATCTAATTTGCGCTCATTTATTTTCGCGTGCCAAAAGTCATCTGATATTTTCAAAAAGCTCGACAAAAAATATCTTTCTGATGATAATTTTGTTAAGGCTATATTTTTCGGAACGCTATTTTTTGTATTAAGGCAGAGAAACGGAAAAGACGAAAAATGGGGGCAAGAGAAATACTTTTCAGTTGAGCTTGGTAACGAGAAAGCTCCGCTATTTAAGTTCTGCTATGACTACATCACAAGACAAATAGAACGACTTGACGAGGTCGAGGATGCTTATCAATCATATTTGGAGCTTGTACTGTATGACAGTAACCGTTCAAATTGGGACAAAGACATTATTACATTACAAACTTATTATATTCAAACAGAAAGCAATGTGTTAAATGCGTTACAAAGTATTGAGGAAAGGTTAGAAAATCCTGAAGACATATCATTTTATCAATATGGAACCATTGCGGTTTATTCGATTATTATAAAGAGTTTACTTGGTTATGATATTGATAAAATCAAAAAACATCTTATTGAGAACTTAAAAGAAAAAGGTAACAAACTTCAACTTGAGCAAATTTTTACAACTATTATGGGCGACGAATGCACTGCCGAACAAAAAGAAGAATATAAATCGTTGCGCAAGGAAATGGCTAACTCATTAAAAATATGCGGTGAAATGATCCCGGAATTCGATTATCTTCCGGAACAAAGTAATCTTTTTTGCGACTCTATTATAAAAAATAAATCCAGATACCATATACAAAATTCTTTTGCAGCACAATTTGATATGAAGAGATTATCCGAAATGTTTAAAGGTTGCACAGCGGAACAAAAGCAAGATATTCGTGGGGCGTTTTTTGAAATGTATCGAGTCGGAAACATAAGAGATTTTTTGATGAATGATAAAGAATCCATCGAATTATTACTTGATTATATTAAGAGTGACCGTGACGGTGATATCGGCGACGCAATTCAGAAATTACAATACGATTGGTTTATAAAAAATCTTGAAGAGATAGTAAGAAAACTATCTTAATGAGATGATACAATGGGGGACAAATTATGTCTAAATTAAAAGAATACAACGGTCATTATTGTGAATCGGAATATGAATATGCTTTTATTCAGCTTTTGGAGGCTGAAGATTGGAATTACATTTCCGGCAAGCAGATAAACCGTGAAAGTAAACGAGATGTTCTGATTGCCGATGATTTCAAAAAATTCATTTCTGCCTCTTCCCCCGAACTTACCGAAGATGAAGTTGCTAAAATATTTGATTATATCCGTCTTGTAGGTTCGGAGAGTGATTTTGCCACTTTACATAAAGTTTACAGTTGGATGGTTGACGGTATTCAGTTTACTCTGCAAAACGGAATAGCAAAAATGATACCGCTTATTGATTTTGACAATCCGAAAAACAATATTTTCCGTGTGGTTAATCAACTTACCATAGAATATACAAATAATGGGCAGAAAGAAAATCGCAGACCCGATGTGCTGTTATATGTAAACGGTATGCCTTTATGCGTTATAGAGCTTAAAAATCCGGCGGATGCCAACGCCACTGTTTATGACGCTTGGGAACAGATTAACATTCGCTATTGGAGAGATATTCCGCATTTGTTACATTACTGCCCCTTGGCTTGTATTTCCGACGGGGTTAAAACAAGGCTCGGAACAGTACGCACCCCATACGAACACTTCTACGCTTGGAGAAGAGTTAATGACGGTGATAAGCTATCGACGCTGCCTTTTGCGGAAACAGAAACTATGATTAAGGGTGTGTATTCCCCCGAAAGATTTTTGGAGATTTTTAGGGATTACATTTATTTTCAAGACAGCATTTACGACAAGAATGAAGTTGAAATTGTATGTAGGTATCCGCAGTTTTTCGCTTCAAAGCTTTTGAAGCAAAGCATTATAAATTCTGTTGTTACAAAAAGCGGTAAAGGCGGTACATATTTTGGTGCAACAGGTTGCGGAAAAACATATACTATGGCTTTTCTTGCCCGTCAGCTTGCGCTACGCTGTACCGATATTCCGCAAATAGGCTCTCCGACAATTATACTTATCGTTGACAGAGATGAACTGCAAAAGCAAGGCGCAAAGCTATTTACCAAGAGTAAAGAATTCTTAAATCTTGGTGAAGTATCTGTTGTTAAAAGCAGGGCTCAGTTAAGAGAAGAACTGGGAGCAAGACAAAGCGGCGGTTTCTATATTTGCACCATACAAAAATTTTGCGACCGAGAAGATGACAAAATCGGTCTTATCAACGACCGCCAAAATATTATATGTTTTTCCGACGAAGCCCACAGAACTCAGCTTGAACATTCTAAAAAAATTCAATTCAGTAAAAACGCTGATGAAAATATGAAAGCTATGGTGTCAAAACCATATGCAAAAGTATTGAAAGAAGCATTTCCGCAAGCTACATTCGTAGGATTTACAGGCACACCCATTGCCGAAACGTATCAAACCTTCGGCGATGAAATTGATAGATATACTATGGACCAAGCAGTTGCGGACGGTATTACGGTTCCTATAAAATATCATCCTCGTATTGCCAAAGTACTACTCGACAACAACAAAGTAAAAGAAATCGAAAACTACTATAAAAAATGTGCCGAAGACGGCGCAACAAAAGATGATATTGAAGCAAGTAAGCGTGCTATGAGTTCTATGGAAGTCATACTTGCAGAGCCTTCCCGTTTGGAAAGACTGGCAACGGATATTCATGACCATTATATTATGTCTTGCGAATGTAATCCTGACAGAGTGCAAAAAGCAATGATAGTCTGCTCCAGCAGAAAAATTGCGTATTCCTTGCTTTTAAAATTCAAAGAAAAATATCCTGAATGGTTTGAAGAAAAGAAAACGCCTGATTGGATAACTGCAACAAAACAGGAATTGAATGAATTAAAGCCTATGCCGTTTATGGCTATGGTGTCCAGCGTTGGCAGTAATGACGAAGCTGAAATGTATAATTATCTCGGCGGAGTTAAAAATGATAAACGCTCGGAAGAATTAGATGCAGCTTTCAAACAGGAAAAGTCTAATTTTCATATTGTAATTGTTGTTGATATGTGGATTACGGGTTTTGATGTTCCCTCTCTTACATACTTGTACAACGATAAACCTTTGAAGAAGCATTTGCTCATTCAAACAATCAGCCGTGTAAACAGAAAATATCCGGGTAAGGATTATGGTATAATTATTGACTATATCGGTATTCGCAATAATATGCGTGAAGCTATGAAAGTTTACGGCGGTAACAATTCTGTTGCGCCTACTTCCGACGATGTAGAGCAGGCAACCTCTGTGTTTAGAGAAGAACTTGAAATATTAAAATCCCAGTTTACCGGTTATGATTTGACGCCGTTTCTAAATCCAAGCTGTGATCCGGTAGAAAGGTATAAGTTGCTTTCAAAAGCTGCGGAATATGTTTTTCTCTCAACAAAACTCCTGAATACCGAGGGTAATGGCGGCTCATATCAAGTGTCATTCAAAACATATTTCTTGAAAACCGTTAAACGAATGAGAGGAGCTTTTGACATCTGTCAACCTTCTGGAAATCTCAAAGAAGATGAGTCGGCTTTGGCTCAGTGCTTTATGGCAATCGCAGGTTTTGTCCGTAAAATGAGTGGTACAAGCGAAGTTGATACAGATACTATGAACCGAGCTGTTTCTAAAATGGTGGAAGAAGCGTTAAGATACAATCAAGTTGAAAGCGTTTTGGAAAGCGGTGAGGAAGAAGATATTTTTTCTCCTGAATATTTTGAGAAATTATCTGATGTTAAAATGCCCGCTACAAAATTAGAATTGCTTATTAAAATGCTTCGAAAGCAGATTAAGGAGTTTGGCAAGGTCAATCAATTGGCGGCAAAGACATTCCAAGAAATGCTTGAAAAGACAATTGCCGTGTATCATGAAAGGCGCAAACACCTTACCGCAGAAGAAGCCGGAGAGGCGCAGAATATAGCCTCAGACGATATTATAAGAGCCGCTACTGAACAAGCATTGGATATTCTACGCCAAATGAATGAAAACCGAGAGAGCTTCCGTAAACTCGGATTAACTTTCGAGGAAAAAGCGTTCTATGATATTTTAATCAGTCTTCGAGACCGATACAACTTTGAATATGGAACTGACAAAAAAGTGGACGGCATAGTTGTAAACGAGAAGTGTAAATCTCTTGCCAAAAAAGTTAAAGAAATTATTGATACCAAATCTTCTTATGCCGACTGGCTTAACAATCAGAATGTGCGTGACCAGTTAAAACTTGATATTAAGATTTGTTTGGTTCAGAACGGTTATCCGCCACTGTATAGCACCGAAGTTTTCAATAAGGTTATGGAACAAGTGGAAAATTTTGAGGAGAACTATTAAGACGCTCTAAAAAAACAGATACTTATTGTTTAAAAAGAAATAATGAACTAACACGGTATAGACTTGTTCTCTGCCGTGTTTTCTTTTAATCATTAATCAGGTCTTAGGGTGTCCCTAACGAGGTTCTGAAATTGTGCAAAAGTGGGCAAGTTACCGTTTGGATATCCAAATGGTCTGCTCGCTAAGATTATGCATTGCAACTTGGCAAACAAAATTAAGGCACAACCTGCGGTTTTTCTCCGTAAGTTGTGCCTTGTTTTTAGTTATATATTACTTGCTCGTTCACAATTTCCGTTGCTCGGTTGCGGATATTGTTCATCTTTTGCACCCATAACATTGAGTTATCCGATTTCAACTTTTCCGTAACATTTTCTTTTTCGGCAAGGTCTTTTACCAACCGAGAAAAAAGATTTTGAGCCTGCTCCTCAATGTCGACAAGATATAAATTGAGCTTACCACTTGTCAGCAAATTGTAGTAACGCACTTTATGGTTTTGCTTCAAATATCGGTTGTGCCTCATTGCCCATACACCGATATTTGTTTCTTTTTCTTTTGCCGTTAACGAAAGATTAGGCAATAAATAGTCGCCGACCTGCGTATAAGTACCACCGCTATTTTCAAAAATTGTTTTCATATTAAAACCTCCTTGATTTTTAGTGAGTACATTATATGAAAAACAAAGTAAAATTGCGAATGTGCGGATTATTGTTTGAATATGATGTTCGACTATCGGTAAAACTGTATTTCGCCAAATCCTATATGAACATTCGCACCATAAAGACCTTAGAAAGCGAAAAGCTTCCTAAGGTCTTATTTTTTTGCCTGAATTTGGCTTAAATAACTGCGTTTTATCTGATTTGATGATATATTAAAGAGAGAATTTTATCAAATATACAAAAAAGGCTTCTGCCCAAAACAGGGCAAAAGCCTTAAAAATTATGCGATTTTTAGGTTTAGTTGCAAGCCAAGGGGGACTATTTCCTCTGCCCGAAAAGTGCCAAGTCCCGAAATCCGCATAAATACTGGGCTTTTCGGCACATCTAAACCAAGGGAAACTACTCCCACTCGCTCTCTGTAAACCAATCTTAAACACATTTGTTTATGAAATTTATCAGAGAGTATCTATATTATTTGAATTATCAGTAAAGCATACGCTATCTGATTTTTTGTTGCCATATCGTTGCCAAGAAACAAGGCTATTATTACATAAACGATCCTTTAAATCAGTACTTTAAAGTAATAAAACAATTATGTTTTTTGAACTAAACTTTTAATCGAAAAAAGTGTCACCTTTTTTGCTTCAAAAGGCACTGTTCTGTACTCTCCGAGGAGAGAAACTTAATAGTTAGGGCAATACCGTTGCCTAATAAAATATGTTCATATGTGTTTTTTATGAATACTAACACGTAAATAATCAGAAACATTCTTCCTGTTTTATGTTTCGTCGTATTGTAACTATACTGTGGTAGGTATTGCTTTTTCGACAAAAAGCGCTATAATGTAAAATGAGAATTTGTAATTTCTATTATACTTGAAATACAAGGAGACTAATTATGAGTAAAGTTGAAGAATACTATTCATACATTGAAACAGAACACGCTAAAGGACAGAATAATGCGAGCAACATTAGGGACACTATGCAAACTATAACAAACCACATTCCTGTTAGAACATTTAATGTTGAAGATAGAGTAAAGATTGCATCAAAAATCCTTAGCATTCTCTCGAAAGAAGAGAGAAAAGAATTAGCCACCCAATTATTAGAAGAACAAGTTTCTGAGCAAAGGAAAAAGCTAAATCATTGGAGTACAATCACAGCTCAATCCTCTCAAATTGATACTGGATATATCGCTCAACACCTTGTCTCTCTTCAAACACAAATCGCAGGTCAAGGAATGAGAGGAAAAGGTGATGACTTATGTGATGGTTCAGAAGTAAAAAGTGCCAATTTTCTTGATTCCCTTGATAAAAAAGGGGCAACTGCTCCAAGATGGAATTTTACTGCTGTAACACGTCAAATAATGGAACGTTTTCTTGAATATCCTTCTGTTTATTTGCTGTCAATGGATCTTAACACCCAAGATTGCTTTAGAACAAGAATTTGGAAAGTTGATGTTACAAAACATACCATTTTGAGGGATAGATATAAAGAATGGATGAATGTACTTGGTTATCCAAAATTTGCTTCTGAGAAAGAAGAAAGTGTAAACTTTCAATTATTTCCTCCGCATATACGAACCGAGGAGAACTTTGCAAGACACGGTAATGGCAGAAAAAATGGGTTCACCAAACTAGAGATTCCTCTCGAAAACTATGAAGGTTCCGAATTGATATTCCGTGCTGACGAAGTTGATGGAAGAATTATTATTTCAAAATTCTGAAAGAAAGCGTTAACGTTATGAGGTGAACTCACGTTTAGAAATCAACTAAAAACAGCCGTTGACGTTTTAAATACTCATCATCAACATTTCTTTGAAGGACAGGAATTTGCTGAAATGACGGATCAGCCAACTCCAGAAGATTCAAGAGCGTGGTCACAAATACTAATTAGCGTTCTTACAGGTATTCCAGGTTTAGCTAGACAAAAAGGTCTTGACTTAGCAGATGGATCAGATGTAAAGGCCTCAATTGATAAAGTCCGTTTTAATGGGCTTATAGAAGCTGGAACACAAAGTAGTCTCTCTGGAACAATGGCATATCTTGATCAAATGCCTTATTTACTCTTTGTACTATGGGATATAAACCATAACAACAGAGATAGTACAAGAATTTGGTCCGTTCGCCCACAATATGGCAGATTATTTAGAGAAGTGGCGGAAGAATGGTACTCTCAATATACTAGTAGTCAATAATTTCCAATTGCATCCGCCTGTTAATCTAAACAATGATATATTCACAAATCGTTGTGGAATTTAGTGTATCCTCTTCTACTTATGGCTGACTGGAACGGAGAGGAATATGAAATCATTTATTTTTTTTGATGTTCTTGATGTCGAAGAATGTGAACTGCCTAACTATTAATGAATCCTTTCAAGAGTATATAATTGTGATCGCAGACTCTCATCAGCAACATATTTTGATTCAAATGCAGCCTTAATGTGGTTATTTATGCTTGAAAACTGTTCCTTGGCTTCTTGTGTTATAGGATATGGAATCAAAATATCTGCAAGTTGCTCTCTTTTAATACGACTATGTGATGACGATGTACCTGATGTAAGATTCTCAATTTGTTTTGCAACATAAGAGGTTTTAAGCAAAAAACAAATGGCATATGCCCCAACATCAGCAATTGGTTGAAGTATTTCAAATTCATTAGAACAAACTAATTCTTTGTTAAATTTGGGAACAACTGTCATTCTAGGAATCCTAGGATTAATTTTTGAAAAGAGAATATCTCCCTCAAAGCATTGTCTCCCCTTTGAAATAGGATCATATTCCAATACCTGTTGAAAATCTATGGTGCTGTCAGGATTAATATGTAAAACGCTGATATGTTTTACATCATCATTTGCATTCATATTTTTCCTTCCAATTGTGTTGAAAGAAACAATCTCTGATAACTTTTTAAGCTCATACCCATTTGTCTGAATATGTTGAAGCATATCTATCGTTTGTAATCTGTCTGCACTATAAAAACTCGGATTAAGGACTTTCTGAATTAACTCATTAACAAGAATATTTGTGACAGAAGGTGAAACTGACATTATTGGCATTCGTGTTTTGGTGCAATATATTTTAGCGATAAGCTCCATTTCGTTAAGCTTGGTTTTAATTTTTACAGGCACTCCCATACGCTCTTTAACAGTATACCCAATATCATTACAAATTCCCATTACTATTTCTTCGCAATGACTAGGGACTTTATTTGTCAAATAAAGAATAGAGGTTTTGGTTCGGGTACCTGCTTGTGCAAAAGTTACGGCGGGCATCTCTACAACAGCATTGATAGTGTAATTTGAAATTACATAGTTTCTAACCTGAGCATTGATCCCTTTAGCGGAGAAAAAGCTATCAGGAAGTACGATTGCCAGTTTTCCGTTCTCTTTTAGCAACCTTAAACACTTAAGTAATATTAATAATTCAGAGGGTATCCTTGAGTTAGTGATTGATAGACTTTCGATTCCACAATAATCATCATAATGTAGCTCATCAACTTGATATTCAGCTCCAAAAGGAGGATTCGTAAAAATCAAATCAACTTTTCCTGCGTAATGATCAATAAAGGTTGCGTCGCAAATACTGTTTCCCGCGTTGATATTTTGAATGTTACCGCCCATAAGGAGAGTATTGATTTTTGATAATCTAACCATTCGATCAACTTTATCCTGAGCAATTACACCTGATGATAAAAAGGATTTTATAATATCGTCTTTATCCTTCTTACCGGTTGACATCACATAAGAAATATAACGCTTAGAAGATTCAATTAATAATGTACCAACACCACAAGTGGGATCCATAATCGTAAAATCATCTAATTTAATAGAGTCAAAATAGTTTTCTAAAATAAAATCGTGAAAGACCATATCCAGAATAGGAGTAGCTATTTCTGCCGGCGTCATATACTGAGCGTCTTCTTTATTGTTTCGAAAATTCTCACGCACAAAATGCCCAAAGCACTCATTTATTATATCAAAATCGGATATAGCATTTGTTTCCGTTAAATTGATAAAATCTATTTTTTCAATTTCTGAAATCAGTCTGGTTGCAAACATATCTTCAGATGGCTGAATATTTAATGAAGGATTCCCGCCAAAAATACTCGTCCCATCAGTATTCTGAAAGAACTGCTCCTTAATAACATCATCAAACAAATCTCTTAATGTCGATGCAACCTTTTCACTGTCACCATAACGAGCAAGTGATTCCTTCTTTACAAATTCCAAAGAGAACTTTTTCTTATCTAGAGCATAATAATATGAAAGCATTATTAGTTTTACAATTTCATCAAGCTTAGCATTAGAATCATCTATTCTACCATAGCTATGATAATCTTCCCTTAAACGAAGAAGAATCTCGTAAAATAATTTGTAGTTTATTCCCGTATTCATAATCTGACCTCCTAAAACTATTTCTACTATATCATAACGTCATATTATTGTCAAGGATTATAATCAATATTTTGGATTATAATCTAAAATATTGATTATGGAGTAATCAAGTTTTTCATCTTCGTTTAAAATATTCTTTATTTACCAATAAAGATAAATGTACTTGTGATCCGCCAAGTAGTATGTTATCCTACTTGGTGGATTATGTTTAGGCATAAATCAACTTTGCATATACAATCTCCGTTGCTCTATTGCGAATGCTGTTCACCTTCTGCACCCAGAGCATCATATCGGTTGATTTGAGTTCTTCGGTTACATTTTCCTTTTCGGCTAAGTCTTTTACCAGCCGGAGAAAAAGGTCTTGCGCCTGCTGTTCAACATTTGCAAGATATGAATTGAGCTTACCGCTTGTCAGCAAATTGTAGTAACGCACCTTATGATTTTGCTTCAAATATCGTTTATGCCTCATTGCCCAAACGCCGATATTCGCTTCCTTTTCTTCTTCCGCCGGTAATAAATCAGGTAACATATAGTCGCCCTGCTGCGTATAAGTACCGCCCTGCTTTTCAAAAATTGTGTTTGCCATTTTGTTTTACCTCCAAAAATTCATTTATCTTGAGCGTGGATTTTCACGCTTACGACCTTTGATATTTCTTGCCTGTTCAAGCAGCTCGTCAATCTGTTTATGCCCGAAAACCTTACGCAAAAGTTTGTAATCTTTGACCTCCGAACGCAAATTTTCGTTTTCGTTTTTCAGCTTACTGTTGATTTTCGATAACATTTCGTTCTCACGATAGAGATTGCCGTTCGTGATATTTAATCTATGGTAATTGTCCCAACCTTCAAAGCAACGAGCCAATGCCGTCTTGATTAACGCTTTTAATTTTTGAATAAGCGGCTCTGCAATTTTGGTTTTATATGCTTTTGCAGACATAAAACTTTGCGGTTCGGAGAGCTGATATTCGGGGGCATTATCGAGCATTTCTTCCACATTCCTTAATTTTTCCAAACCATCATCATAGTTTAACACTCGCTCGGATAACACATTAAATTCGGCTTGCTTTTCTTCGATTTTAGCACCCAATTGTTCAAGTTCTGCTGTTCTTTCTTGCTTTTTATAATCAAGAACAGACAAATGTTTTTCGTGCGTTCCTTTGTGTTCCCACTCAATTCCGTGTCGTTCCATAACGAATGCGAGTGCGGATTTTTCTGCGCTTACCCATTGATTCCACTCGGTATCTCCACGGGTTCCGCCCTTAAATCCTTGTGCGGCAAGCGCCTGCTTGAGTGATACTCTTGTATCAAGTCCACGGTTGCTGCCAGTTGTGAACGGAACAAAATCAATATGCAAATGGGGCGTTGCCTCGTCCATATGCAGATGAGCAGAGAACACTTTTAGGTTGGGATTTCGCTCTTGAAATCCCCGATAATACTCATCTAAAACCTGCCGTGCAAGCTGTCCGTTTTCGCTTTCGGCGCTCATATTTTCCTTATCGCCAATCTGTAAAATCAGTTCGTGGAACGGCTTTTCCTGCTTTGAATTTCTGATTTTTTCATAATAGTTTTCTATTCTGCGGTCGGCTCTTGTCTGCTTTTCGTTGTATATTTTTAGTGCTTCGTCAAACAATTCGTGATAGATTTTCTTTATCGGCTCGTTACAGTAATCAATGTTCAAATGCGTTCTGCTACCGTCAACATTTTCCGCCTTGAACTTGCGGCTGTTATGATTGACCGAGCCTTTACCTACCATTGCACTTATCGTTCTTTGCATTATATACACCTCCAATCTCATAAACTTGCTCGTCCTCGGTTCTGTTACTCTTGTCAAGAGTAACGCAAAAGCACTTTTGACAGGCAAGCCCATCAAAAATGCAACCTGCAAGCAGGTTTTGCGTTCTCCGAAGGGCAAAGAGCCGCCTTTGAAAAGGCACTCTCTGCACACTCCGCTAAACTATTGCTGTGACAAACCGTGACGATGGTGACAATGTTTTAGGCCACATCACCGTTCTCGGAGAGTTTGTCACGGTCGTCACGCATTGACACGCTTTCTTTCCAAAGGGATATTTTTCGTCCGCTGTGCGTGCGACTCGCTTTGTAATGAATGTCGTAATCTTTAAGCAACCGCCCGGCGTTGATACTAAGTCTTAGCGACAGAACATTAGGCTTAATATCCAATCCAATAAGTTTGCTCAATTCAGAAGCCGTCCCGTCCCATCGGCTACTGTCCGAAGAAAGAACAGTCGATACCTTTTCAAGCAGCGGGTCAGGCGGCTCTGTCCAAACTTCTGTTTCGCTTTTTTCAAATTCCCATATAAGTTTTTGCGGATTGCGAACAAGGTGTATTCGCTGATCCTGCTGATCTCTGCCGGTGACGTCAAGCGTTGCGGCATTGGTTGTTCGTTTCTCTTTGCTGAGAACAAAGGCGCCGTCTGCCGCACCGAGCAATCCGTTTGTGCCGGAGATTGTATCAAATTTATCGTCAGCCTGCTGTTTGCGTGTGTGATGGACGATAAGCATTGTTACCTTGTAGCTGTCGGCAAGCGCTTTCAGCTTTGCGACTACATCGTAATCACTGCCGTAGCTGTAATCCGCACCACCTGTCTCTCGAACACGCTTTAGCGTATCTATGATAATCAGTCCGGTGTCAGGGTGTTCCTGAATAAAA
>OJME01001184.1_pt1 | contig 21958 bp, 20 predicted proteins | sample 1597151 | NCBI WGS metagenome assembly OJME01 (sample SAMEA2452118, study PRJEB22498) | human gut metagenome | biome: human feces; feature: human gut; material: feces | place: Australia | collected 2012
TAGAAAGCTTGTTTCTGTTTGCTCTTAATTCATCGGCTTCTGTCTGTGTTGCACGAGCCTTAGCATCAAGCTCAATAACTTCATCTACAAGTGGAAGCTTTCTGTCCTGAAATTTATTCTTAATATTCTGTTTTACAATATCCGGGTTTTCTCTGACAAATTTTAAATCTAACATTACTCCTCATTTCCGTGTCCTATCATTGACACTATTTTATCAAATTTACCAAATGCTATTATGCACCTTTTTCAGTATATTTTCAATTACATTTTGTCTTTCTGCATTAAATCGTTAATTTCTTTACTTAATTCTTCATCTCCCATACGACCTGCTAAAGCCTGCTTAACAGCTTTCTCTTCTTCTTTACCAAGTTCAATATAAGACTTTCCATTAACTATTTCCTTAATATAAGCAAAACAGCCATCATTGCTGTGCATTACATTTACAACGTATCCGTTGTCTTTCTTATCAAGCATACATAGCGCAAAGCTTAACTTTCCACCCATTTCATGGAATGCATCATACTTATTAACACCAACCTTCTGGAATGTAAGCTGCATCTTTTCATATATGTCCTTAATTGCTTCTGTATTATCTTCACTTGTCTTCTGAAGATTGATAATGTCATCGGTATATTTCCTGACCATTTTCTCCATGCTCTTTCCATCAGAGCCTTCCATCATCATCTCATACTTTTTCGTCATAGCACAAGCCTTGCATATTGCAACAATTGCAAGAACTATTGCTACAATTGTTACTACAAGCATTCCTATGACTACATAAAGTGTGTCCACTTTAAATAATCCAAATACATCTAACATAATTTTTCCTTTCTGTATCTTAGCTTAATGATATATTATTAAATTAGTCACTTCGTATAATTTATGTTATATGATTATTCATTAACTTTCTTTAACATATCATATATTCTTTCAAGCTCTGCCTGTGAATAATACTGAATTTCTATCTTACCTTTGTTATTATTCTTATTTTTGATAATCACCTGTGTACCCATGATTTTTTTCAATTTTTCCTCAAAATCTCTGTATACAAAATCATTTTCTGGCTTTACCTTTTCCACAGGCTTATCTAATTTATCAATATTTTTAACAAGCTTTTCAACATCACGCACATTTAGTTTTTCATCAAATATCTTCTGTGCAACCATGTATTGTTTTTCTTTATCTTCAATACTAATAATTGCTCTTGCATGGCCACTACTTAATTTGCCTTCAATTACCATTTCCTGAACTCTCTCATCAAGCTTTAATAATCTCAATGAGTTAGTAATTGCTGTTCTTGACTTAGCTACCTTTTCTGCAACTTCATCCTGTTTTAATCTATAATCTTTAATAAGCTGCTGGTAAGCGAGTGCTTCTTCTATAGGATTAAGGTCTTCTCTCTGTATATTTTCAATAAGTGCTATTTCCATAACTTCCTGTGAAGAATAATCTTTAATTATTACAGGTACTTCTTTAACACCTGCAAGTCTTGCTGCTCTGAATCGTCTTTCACCAGCTATTATCTGATAATTCTTATCCATCTTTTGTACAAGAAGTGGCTGTAATACACCATACTGCTTTATTGACTCTGAAAGTTCAATAAGTGCATCCTCATCAAATGCTTTTCTGGGCTGGTTCTTATTAGGCTCGATCTGTGAAATCTTAAGTTTAGTCTCTGCTGGAACAGGAACTTCCTTAACAACCTCTTTTACCACTTCCTTAACAACTACTTTCTGATCATTAGTATCTTCTTCCTGAAACAGATTACCAATGCCTTTTCCCAATCCTCTTGATTTACTTGTTTTAGTGCTCTTTGTTGGCATACTATTACAATCCTCCATTATATTTATTCTTCTCTTCCCATTACTTCTTCTGCTAATAATCTGTAACTTTCTGCACCTGTAGATTTTGGATCATACAGATTTATTGGAAGTCCGTGGCTAGGTGCCTCTGCCAGACGGATATTTCTTGGTATTATTGTCTTATAGATATTCTGCTTAAGATTATCTTTAACATTCTCAACAACCTGTAATGAAAGATTCGTTCTTGAATCATACATTGTAAATACAACACCTTCCATCTCAAGGTCTGGATTAAGCTTTTTCTTAACAAGATTAATTGTATGTATAAGCTGTGTTAATCCTTCCAATGCATAATACTCGCACTGAATAGGAACTAATACAGTATCTGCTGCTGTCATTGCATTAACAGTAAGCATACTAAGTGATGGTGGACAGTCCAGAATTATATAATCATATCTGTCTCTTATCTCTGATATACTCTCTTTTAATGTATATTCTCTATTTTCCACATCAATTAAATCAATCTCTGCACCTGCAAGATTAACATTTGACGGCAAAATATCAAGATTTTCTATAACCTGTTCCTGAATTGCCTCTTTAATATCACATTCTCTTAATAAAACTTCATAAACTGTTTTCTCAATATCAGTCTTTGATAATCCAAACCCACTTGTTGTATTCCCCTGTGGATCAATATCAATAATAAGTATCTTCTGTCCTGCTTCAGCCAGACATGCAGCAAGATTAATTGCAGTAGTTGTTTTACCAACTCCGCCTTTCTGATTTGCTATTGCTATTATTCTTCCCACATTACCCTCTTTTTCCATATAATATAATGTTTCACGTGAAACACTATCATATCATAATAGTTGTTGGTTGAATTTAATTCACCACAATATTTATTATATCACATATTATATAAATGTATGAAAATTATTTTGAATATTTATATATGTTTCACGTGAAACATATATAAAAAGGCATATTTCATTGTTATATTCTAATTAACAATGAAATATGCCTGTATTTTATATTATTTAATGTAATTCATTATTTATCTAATAATAATTATTTAATAGTTATTATACCATTTTTTATAGCAAATACTGCCGCCTGTGTTCTATCAGACACTTGAATTTTTTTAAATATATTTGATATATGATTTTTTACTGTTCTTTCGCTTATATTTAATGTTGAGGCAATCTCTTTATTAAATGCTCCAGAAGCAATCATTTTAAGTACATCTATTTCTCTTTTAGTTAATTCTGATATTCTTTTCTTAACATTGCTCTTTTCTTCAAGATTAGCATTAAGTAAAGGCATCATATTGGGTTCAATATATTTATTACCAGAATATACCTTAAAAATTGCCTTTAAAAGAGTTTCAAAACTTGACTCTTTTAATATGTATCCATCGCAACCAATTTCAAGAGTTTTCATCAAATAATCAATTTCATTATGTCTGGTCAACATTATAACCTTACATATCATTTTCTGTTCTTTGATAACCCTAAGAGCTTCTATACCATTCATATCCGGCATATCTATATCTAATAAAACTATATTAGGTTTTGTTTTATTAACAAGGCTTATACATTCATAACCATCTGCTGCTTCCCCAACAACATTAAATTCTGGAACATTTTCTAAAAGGCATCTTATTCCCTCTCTCACCATCCTATGGTCATCAGCTAATAAAATATTAACTGCCATTTCTACCTCCTCTATATATCTTTCTTCACTTTTTCTATTAAACTTTCCATCAATATAATTGAATTATTAATTTCTAACTTAGATCTTGTAATATCTTTATCTATAATCTGTGCAATAAATTTTTGTTTGATAATTAGAGATGTTATCTGTTCTATTAACTCATTATCTGAATCAACTAAGTTCATTGTTTCACGTGAAACATTGTCCTCTGTACTTTCATCTCCATATACAGATTTTGGTGTATTACTTTCTTTATCAACCTTTAAGATATTATCCAGTTCTTCTATCTTTTTTATCAAGACTTCATGTTCATCTTTAAGAATATCTAATTGATTATTAAGTTCTGATTTACTATCATCTAATGTTGATAATTTAATATTATCTGTAGTCTTAGAAAATGAAACTGAATGAAATATGTCTTCTGTCCAATCTTTTTCTTTATTGAGCTTTGAAAGATTATTACTGACAGTTTTAAGTTCAATTTCGTAAGAGCGTATATTGTTCTCTACTTCATTTAATCTTATTTTATAATTATTCAGTTCATTTTCAACATATTTAGTACATAAATCAGACATTATAGCTCCTTTATAACAATCAGATATCATAACCTCTTGATTATTATATTATTTCTTGTTTTTATTAATTATTAATAATTATAATTGTTTTCTTATCAAATAATAATACCTTATATATATTAACAGATAAAGTACATTTTTTCTATCAATCTTAAAATACTTTAACATAAAATTACCATTGCCACACATTGAATTATGGAATATAATTATTTTATCTATAAGTGCGTTAGAACATTTTCTTTCGAAATAACCAGGAGGAATCTATTATGAATAAATGGCAGAAAATAGGACTGGCAGTTGGTATGGGAGCTGCTGTTGTTACTACTACACACCTGATTAACAGCATAATATTCAAATCATCTACTGCTAATAATTATACTGGCAAAAGAATAAGAAGCAATTATCAGTGGAAGTTCGGCAATATTGCATATGTAACTGCCGGCTCAGGTTCTCCACTTTTACTTATACACGATCTTAATTCTTACAGTTCAAGCTACGAATGGGAACAGACTATTAACAGCTTTGCTAAGAATCATAAGGTATATGCTATTGATTTATTAGGTTGTGGTCATTCTGATAAACCTAATCTTACTTATACAACTTTTATGTATACACAGCTTATTAATGATTTTGTAGTCAATGTTATCCGTTCCAAGACTGATGTTGTTGCTACAGCAGCTTCAACACCAATTGTAATAATGGCTGCATTTAATAATCATGCACTGTTTAATAAGATTATTCTTGTTTCTCCTTTATCAGTTGAAGAAGCTCTTAAAGGACCTGATAACTTAAGCGGAATAAGAAGACACATTTTAAATGTGCCTGTTATCGGAACTACTGTATACAACATTCTGTTTAACAAACCATCTATTAGAAAGCTTCTTTCAAGAACTTTCAAGGATGGTAAAGTTTCTGCTGATTATATCAACGCATGCCATGAGAATGCACATCTTGGTGATACTTCAGCCAAATATCTGTTTATAAGCACAGAATGTAACTTTACTACTGTTACTATCTCAAAGGCACTTTCTGAGCTTGATAACTGTATATACATGATTAACGGTATGCACAATAATAATGATGTTATTGATGAATATATCCACATCAATCCAGCTATTGAAAATGTTATGATTCAGGATGCCAAGAAACTTCCACAGGTTGAACAGCCAGCTGAATTTGTAAGACAGGCTGAGATATTTCTTAATTAACCACTATTAGATAAATCCAGATAATCAACAACACATATAAAATTAACCCATATTATCCACAATATGATGATTTTCTAATCATATAATGTGAATAATATGGGTTTTGTTTATAATAAATGTTCATAAACTATATTATATCTACGAGATTGGCTCTTTAGAAGGAAGTCCAGCCTTTCTTGGAAACTTTCCAGATGTAGGCTTAATCTTCTTGATATATACTAAAGAACGGTCAATATCAGTACCCGGAAGCTGGAATTTCTTCACTTCTTCTATTGTTCCGCCAAGAACACTTACTGCTTTCTTAGCATTTACTAATTCTTCATCAATATCTCCTGACTTATATGCCACGAAATATCCACCAACCTTGACGAATGGAAGGTTATATTCCACAAGAGTTGCTAAGTTAGCAACAGCTCGTGAAACACTTACATCAAAATGTTCTCTTAAGTCTTTATTTCTTCCACCATCCTCTGCTCTTGAATGAACCGTTTCTATTCCTGTGAGTCCAAGATCTTCTATTACCTGATTAAGAAACTTTACTCTTTTATTAAGGGAATCAAGCAGAACTACATTAAGTTGTGGATGTGCTATCTTTAACGGAAGTCCCGGAAAACCAGCACCTGTTCCAACATCAATAAGAGAAATCTCTTTCTTTCCATGTCCGATTTTTTCAATATCTAACACGAGACTGTCAACATAATGCTTCAAAAGAACTTCATCATAATCTGTAATTCCAGTAAGATTCATAAAGCTGTTCCATTCAACCAGCAGCTTATAATACATATCAAACTGCTCGTACTGTCTGTCTGTAAGCTCAACACCTATAGAATTCAGATTGTTCTTAAATGTTTCATTTATCATACATTTCTCCTTATCAATGATTAATGTTTTCTTCGTAAAGACTCCAGGTAAACAAGAAGCACTGATATATCAGCAGGCGAAACACCTGATATTCTTGAAGCCTGTCCAATTGAACGAGGTCTGAATTTATCAAGCTTTTGCATAGCCTCTTTTCTTAATCCACTTATTCCTAAGTAATCAAGACTGTCTGGTATAAGCTTATTTTCAAGCTTTTTAAAATGTTCGACCTGTCTTAACTGTCTGTCTATATATCCCTCGTATTTCAGGTTAATATTAACCTGCTCACATACATCCCAAGGCAGCTCTGGTCTGTGCTTATCAATTGGAGCAAGAACATCATATGAAAGTTCCGGTCTTCTTATAAGTTCTGCAAGTGTAGCACCTGTTGTAAGCTCTGTACTTCCGTTATCTGTAAGTACCTTCTGTACTTCACTTCCAGTTCCTATATTAACTGACTTAACACGCTCAATTTCTTCATCTATAAGCTGAATTTTGCGGGTAAGGCGGTTCATTCTTTCTTCGCTTATAAGTCCGACTCTGTAACCATATTTAGTAAGTCTTATATCTGCATTATCCTGTCTTAATATAAGTCTGTACTCTGCACGGCTTGTCATCATTCTGTAAGGCTCTGCTGTTTCCTTAGTTACAAGGTCATCTATAAGAACTCCTATATAACTTTCTGAACGGTCAAGTATAAGTGGTTCTTCCTTCTTAACGAAAAGTGCCGCATTGATACCTGCGACAATTCCCTGTGCAGCAGCTTCCTCATATCCAGAGCTTCCATTAAACTGTCCGCCTGCAAACAAACCTTCAATCTTCTTAAATTCAAGAGATGACTTTAACTGAACAGCATTAATACAGTCATACTCAATAGCATAAGCATTTCTTACTATTCTTACATTTTCAAGACCAGGAACTGTTCTATACATTGCATACTGCACATCCTCAGGCATTGAACTGCTCATTCCACCAAGATACATTTCATTAGTGTACAAGCCCTCTGGCTCAATGAATACCTGATGTCTGTCTTTATCTGCAAATCTTACAACCTTATCCTCAATCGATGGACAGTATCTTGGACCTGTTCCGTGTATATCTCCTGAATAAAGAGGTGAACGGTCAAGATTATCCATAATAATCTTGTGTGTCTCTTCATTAGTATATGTAAGCCAGCAGCTTACCTGATCTTTCTGTATACTCTCAGGGTCTGTTTCAAATGAAAATGGCACAACTCTCTTATCACCGAACTGCTCTGTCATCTTAGAAAAATCCACTGACCTTTTATCAACTCTGGCAGGTGTACCTGTCTTAAATCTTCTTACTTCAATTCCATTATCGATAAGTGACTGTGTAAGATGATTGGCAGCCTGTAATCCGTTAGGACCTGTATGATAGCTTACATCACCGTATATACATCTTGCCTTAAGATATACTCCTGTACATAAAACAACTGCCTTAGCTATGTATTCTGCACCCGAAACAGTCTTTACACCGCCTATTTTTCCATCATTAACTATAATCTCTGAAACCTCTGCCTGTCTTATATGCAGATGTTCAGTATTCTCAAGCACATTTCTCATTCTTCTGCTGTAATCAGACTTGTCAGCCTGTGCACGGAGTGAATGAACCGCAGGGCCTTTCGATGCATTTAACATCTTGGATTGTATAAATGTAGCATCTATATTCTTGCCCATCTCGCCACCAAGAGCATCTATTTCTCTTACAAGATGTCCCTTAGAACTTCCTCCTATATTAGGATTACAAGGCATCATTGCTATACTTTCAACGCTTACTGTAAATATAATTGTTTCAAGTCCCATTCTTGCAGCAGCAAGAGCAGCCTCACAGCCTGCATGACCGGCACCTACTACTACAACATCATATTCTTCTCTAATATTAGGCATATTACTTTCTCCATTTCCGCATTTAATAAACGCAACCTGCATTACTTACCCATACAGAACTTTGAGAAAATTCTGTTGGCAAGGTCATCTTCAATCTCTTCTCCTATTATAAGACCAAGATTCTCATATGCAGCCATTAAATCAATAGTAAGAAAATCTTCACTTACCATGTTATCAATTCCATCAAGCACAAGCTTTAAGCTGTCCTCAGCTTTCTTTAAAAGCTCTTTATGTCTTGTACTTGTAATATATACATCCTCATTAAACTTAACTTCGCCATTAAAGAACATATTCTTAACGGTTTCCTCAAGCTCTTCAATTCCTGTCCCCTGCTTTGCAGATATAGTAACTGTCTCACAATTGATTATTTTCTTAATATCTTCTGCTGTTGTAACCTGAGCAAGATCAGCTTTATTAAGTATTACAAGAACCTTCTTATCCTTGATAAGTTCCATAATCTCGTAGTCATTATCATCAAGTGCCCTTGAAGAATCAACCACATATATTACAAGGTCTGCAACTTCTGCAAGCTTCTTAGCCTTATTAACACCAATGCTTTCAACAACATCATCAGTTTTTCTGATTCCTGCAGTATCAATAAGATTAAGAGTAATTCCAGACAGATTAATCATTTCCTCAAGAGTATCTCTTGTAGTTCCCTCTATATCAGTAACAATTGCTCTCTCTTCTCTTGCAAGCACATTAAGCAGGCTCGACTTGCCTGCATTAGTTTTCCCCAAAATGACTGTACGCACGCCATCATGCATAATTCTGCCATTATCGCATGTTTTTAACAAGTTATCCACATTATTAAGACAGTTTTCCACATCATTTTTAAGGTTATCTACATTAGCATCTATATCAAAATGTTCTGGATCATCAAGTGCAGCTTCAATAAATGCAACATTATTCAATATTATCTCTCTTATATTCTTAATCTTTTCAGATAACTTACCATCTAACTGATTAACAGATGATTTCAATGCATAATCATTCTTTGCATTAATAATATCAATAACAGCCTCCGCCTGTGACAGGTCAATTCTTCCATTAAGAAATGCCCTCTTTGTAAATTCACCAGGCTCTGCAAGCCTTGCACCAGCGTTAAGTACCGCCTCCAGCACCTTCTTAGTAACAAGAATACCGCCATGACAGTCAATCTCAACAATATTCTCTCTTGTATAAGTGTTAGGTGCTTTCATTACAATTACAAGTGCTTCATCAATTTCATTATCATTATCACATATATTTCCAAAATGTACTGTATGACTCTGTACATTTGCAAGCTTAATATTCTTTTTTGACTTAAAAACTTTATCTCCAATAATAATTGCATCAGGACCGCTTATTCTTACAATACTTATTCCACCGCTCGACACTGTACTTGTAGATATAGCTGCTATTGTATCCTCCATTTCCATCCTCCATATAAAAAATGCTGTGATAATAATACCACAGCATTTAATAAAATCATATATCTAATTATCTGTTATATCTGTTATTATTCTCTCTTTCAAGATAAACAACAACATGTCTGAAAGGTTCTTCACCCTCACTTCTTGTAGAAACAAACTTATCTGCCTGAAGTGCTGAATGGATAATTCTTCTTTCATATGGGTTCATAGGCTCAAGTGAAACAGGTCTTCTGCTTCTCTTAACCTTGTATGCAATGTTCTTAGCAAGAGACTCAAGAGTTTCTTTTCTTCTCTTTCTATAGTTCTCTGTATCTAATTTAACTCTTACATACTTCTCACTGTTCTTGTTGATTACAAGACTTGTAAGATACTGGATAGAATCAAGTGTCTGTCCTCTCTTACCAATAAGAACACCCATGTTATCTCCAGAAAGATCTACATTAACGCTGTTTTCTTCATCGTCAAATGTAATATCAGCCTTAACTTCCATGTTCATTGCGCCAAACATGTTGTTAAGGAATTCTTTAATATCCTTCTTAATAACTTCCTTCTGCTCAGCTGTAAATGGTTCTGCCTTATGCTGTTCTTCAGCCTTAGGAGCTTCTTTAACTTCTGCATTCTTATGGTTATCAGCAGGCTTATATTCTTTCTTGAACTCTTTCTTAGGTTCCGCCTTGAATTCCTTCTTAGGCTCTGCTTTCTTGAAATTATCTGCCTTCTTTTCGAATTTCTTCTCTGTATGAACAGGTGCTTCAATGGCACTTTTAGGCTCTTGTGCCTTTACCTGTTCTACTACAGGCTCTTCCTGCTTTTCTCTTGCCTTAATCTTAGCAGGCTTGGAATTAAATATTCCTAAAAATCCTGAATTACCTTTGTCTATAACTTCATAATCAAGCTTATCACTTGGAATACCAAGCTTAGTGCAGGCATTAGTTATAGCTTCTTCAACAGATTTTCCTGTAACTTCAATATATTCCATTACTTAACCCTCTCTATTTTCTTTTATCGTTGACCTCATTGTATCTTGACACCATACCAACTTTATCAGCAAGACTTCCCGGCTTAACAGCCTTACCATTTACTACTGCAGCTTCCCTTAATTCCTGAATTTTCTTATCATTAGCTTCCTTTTTTTCCTGAAGCTTCTTAGCTCGTTCAGAATTAGCAGAATTATTATTATTATTTACATTCTTGGTACTTACAGAAGCTCCCTTAACGATAGTTTCTGCTGGAAGTCCCTTCTTGGCTCTCTTCTTATTACGCTTTTCTACATTCTTTTCTACAATCTTATCTGTTCCAATCTTATCATAATATCTGTTAATAAAGATAGTCTGGATTGTCTGTATAACAGCAGTTGCAATCCAGTAAACACCAAGACCTGAAGGAAGACTTATTGCAAGAAATGCTGACATAAGCGGCATGAAATAAGTCATCATCTTCATAGATGCTGCTGCTGGATTATCACTGTCAGGCTGCTCCATGCCAGCCTGTGAAACCTTAACAGATATAAACTGTGTAACACCTGCAAGAATTGGAATTAATATAGCTATATGAAGACCAAAACCTGGATTCTGAGACATGTTAACGCCTAAGAAAGTGTTCATATGGTTAATCTTATCAAGATTCTGTGTAATCATATCAGAAAATGCTGGAAATGCTTCCTTTAACTTAGTCCACTGGTCTGCAGTAAATGAGTTAAGTGTTGTTACAGCTATACTTGTATTGCTCCAGTCAACGGTCTTTCCATATATCTCATTAAGTGTATCAGCATATCCTGAAACAGATGAGATACCATCAGCACCATTAATTCCAAGTATATTAAGGAAAAGTACCTTAATCTGTGAAATATAAAGTGGTATCTGCTGGAATACTCTGTAAAGAGCAAAAAGAATAGGCATCTGGATAAGAAGCTGCACACAGCTTCCCCACTGTGAAACACCATATTTTTCATAAACAGCCTTAGTTTCTGCCTGCATCTTCTGCATAGCTACTGTATCACTGTTCTTTCCTTTATACTTCTCCTGAATAGCCTTTATCTCTGGATTCATAACTGACTGTAACTTAGTCATCTTCTGCTGCTTAATCTGTAATGGAAGCATTAACATTTTAACAAGCAGAGTAAAAATAATGATTGCTATTGCAATATTACCAATTCCCATTGCATTAAGACCCTTAAAAAGGATGTCTAAAATGTAACCAAGTAACTGTGCAATTGGCTTAATAATACTCAAATTGTCACCTCCGCATAATATAGCACTATCCATATATTCAGTTGTTTATTGCTTTTTTCTTTTCCCATATCTGCCTACCGGCACAGGATCAAAGCCATAAGCGTTCTTATTAAATGGATTGCACCTTAATATTCTTTTAAGTGCCAACCATCCACCTAATAAAACTCCATACATTTCAATAGCTTCAATCGCATATTGCGAACATGTTGGAATAAAGCTGCAGTATTTTCCTCCTTTGTAAGGAGATATTGCGAGCTGATATAATCTTATCATCTTAAGAACTATGAACTTGCCCGCATTCTTTAACTTAATCTTTATATCCTTCATATTAACCGCCTGTTTAATCCTGCTTATAAAGCTTATGAAGTTTCAATAAATGAATCATTGATTCCTTAGTTTCGAAAAAACCCTTATCTTTCAAACCGGCTCTGGCTACGACAACATAATCATATCCATCGGGTATACAGTCTGTACTAAGGCGGAATGCCTCTCGTATCAGTCTTGCCAGTCTGTGTCGGACAATACTATTCCCGACCTTCTTACTCACAGATACACCTAATCGTTTGGTATCCGTTCCATTCTCAGAAACATACATAATAAGATTCTTGTTAGCAAAAGACTTCTTATTATTGTACACCTTTTTAAATTCCTGATTACTTCTTAATGTTTCAAAATCCTTATATTTCATACCATTCACCATTCTTATTAATTAAAATGTTACTTAAATTAAATATTATTATAATCTGAAAAAAGCAGATGAGAAACTCCCATCTGCCAACAAAATCAAGAAAATATTAATTAAGCTGAAAGTTTCTTTCTACCCTTAGCTCTTCTTGCTGATAAAACTTTTCTTCCACCTGCAGTACTCATTCTTGATCTGAATCCATGAACCTTAGATCTCTGTCTGTTCTTTGGCTGAAATGTCATCTTCATAGTCTATGCACCTCCTTCATTACCATTGTAGTTTATTATGGTAAGAATATTTTCATATAAAAAATTTCAAAACACAGAACTGATTATATTGTGTAAACATTATAAAGTCAAGAAAAACTTGATATTTACTGCATATATTTTTAAGTATACTAATTATATAAAAATGACTTTCAACAGGTTTTTCACAATGCTGTAATCCGCATAAACAGGACATTTCTTGTAATTTTCAGTAAGAATATAAAAGAGTTTTCCACAAAATGTTGATAACTTGTGGAAAACTCTTTATAATTATGTTAGTTATTAACGATACTTTTGAAAAAGTGCCTATTTTCGACCTTTTTCGCGTTTATAATATTATCCACACTGATGTTAATACATTTCTTTCCAGATAATTATCCACAGGGCTTAATCTGCCCAAATATTGAAAAAATTTTATAAATGATATATTATATAAGGGAATGTATTTTTATGATTAGACAGGCTAATTAACAAGCCAGAAAGGCCTAAATTTTATGGATGAATTACAGACATTGATTGATAAATGGGATTTAATCCTCTCTACTTTTAAAGAAGAACATGAAATTATTGATGTTTCTTTTAAAACATGGATTAAACCCCTCAAAATATATAAGCTTGATGGTGATGTTTTAACTCTTACTTTCTCATCTTTAGATGATGACTCTTCTGCTGATGAAAGAAGTATTATATACGTTGAAAAGAGATATCTTAAACATCTCACATGTACAATCTGTGAAGTAATGAATAAAGAATACTCAGTAATAATTATGTCTTCTGCTGAGAAAAAAGAAGATGAATTAAAGAAAAAGACATCATCTGTTTCTACTACTAATAACATTGCTACACAAAATCTTAATCCTAATTACACATTTGACACATTTGTAATAGGTACTAACAATAACCTGGCCCATGCTGCATCTTTAGCAGTTGCCGAAACACCTGGACAGATATATAACCCTTTATTCATATACGGAGGTGCCGGACTTGGTAAGACTCATCTTATGCAGGCAATTGCACATTTTATTATTGCAAGTGACCCATCTAAGAAGGTTTTATATGTAACTTCGGAGACATTTACTAACGAGCTTATCGAATCGGTTAAGACTAACAAAAACACTGAATTCAGAAATAAATACCGTAACATTGACGTTCTTCTTATTGATGATATTCAATTTATAATAGGAAAGGTTTCTACTCAGGAAGAGTTCTTCAATACTTTCAACGACCTTTATATGCTTGGAAAACAGATTGTTATATCTTCTGATAGACCACCTAAAGAAATGGAAACTCTGCCAGACAGATTAAGAACACGTTTTGAGAGCGGACTTCCGGTAGATATCCAGATTCCTACATATGAAACTAAGATGGCTATTATTAATAAGAAGTCTGAGGCTTTAGGAATTGATTTTCCTTATGAAGTTAAAGATTATGTTGCAACTAATATTACTTCAAGTATCAGGGAGCTTGAAGGAGCGCTTACCAAACTTTCAGCTTATTCTAAGCTTTCCCACACACCTCTTACTGCAGAGTTTGCTGAGAATACACTTAAGGATCTTATATCTCCTTACTCTAAGAAAGAGATTACACCTGAATTAATAATCGATGTAGTTGCTGAACATTTCCATATCAAGCCTGAAGATATAATATCTCATAAACGAAGTGCAGACATAGCATTTCCACGACATATAGCTATGTATCTGTGCAGACAGATGACACAGACTCCTCTTGAAGCTATTGGTAAAGCCTTAGGAGGAAGGGATCATTCTACTATATTATATGGTTCAGAAAAGATTGCCAAAGAAACAGCTACTAACGAAACTACCAAGAGTACTATTGATATATTAATAAAGAAGCTTAATCCATCCTGAAAGTTATCCACAATGGACTTAGGATATTTTGTTAATTAAGTGTTATTTTTATGTTGAATGTTCTTTATAACTTTTTGGGGGAACATTTTTATTTTAATCCTTCATTAATTTTTCACTGTGAATTAACACCATAATTTATGTTTTCTAACATGGTTATCATTGATGCTAATCCAGTATTTATAAGGCATTGCATGATTTTTAACATTTTAACATCCCCTAAGACTACGGCTACGACATTAATATATTTATATATAGCTCTTCTCCACTACTATTTTCTTGAAAGGAAGTTATCAACATGAAATTAGTTTTTACTAAATCCAACTTAAACAAAGCTGTAGGTATCGTAATGAAAGCTGTACCTACAAGAACTACTATGAATATTCTTGAATGTATTCTTATTGATGCTACTACTAACGAAATCAAGTTCACAGGTAACGATATGGAACTTGGAATCGAAACTATAGTAGAAGGTGAGATTATAGAAAAGGGTAAAGTTGCCATTGATGCTAAGCTTTTCTCAGAAATCGTAAGAAAGCTTCCTGATAATGATATTACTTTATCTACAGACTCCAATAATAATGCTCTTATTACATGCGAAAAGAGTAAGTTCAATATTGCTGGAAAGTCTGGAGATGATTTCTCTTACCTCCCAGCTATTATTAAAGACAAAATGATAACACTTTCACAGTTCCAGTTAAAGGAAGTTATCAACCAGACAATTTTCTCTATCGCTATTAACGATAATAACAAGATGATGACAGGTGAGCTTTTTGAGATAAGCGAAGGTACACTTAAGGTTGTTGGTCTTGACGGACATAGAATTGCTATCCGTAATATTAAGCTTGAAGGAAGAGCTGATGATGTAAGAGTAGTTATTCCTGGTAAAACTCTTCAGGAGATAAGCAAGATTCTTAATGCTGATGCAGAAAGTCTTGTTAATATATATTTTACTAACAATCATGTTTTATTTGAATTTGATCAGACACATGTTGTTTCCAGACTTATTGAAGGTGATTACTTCAAGATTAATCAGATGCTTTCTAATGATTATGAAACAAAAGTATCTATTAATAAAAAAGAATTTCTTGACTCTATCGACAGAGCTAATCTTCTCATAAGGGAAGGAGACAAGAAGCCAATTATTATTAATATACAGAATGGCTTATTACAGGTAAATGTTAATTCTGCAATTGGAGCCCTTAACGAAGATATTGATATTGATAAAGAAGGTAAGGATATTATGATTGGTTTTAATCCTAAGTTCCTTATGGATGCTTTAAGAGTAATTGATGATGAAAATGTCACTATGTATTTAGTTAATCATAAATCACCTTGCTTTATCAGAGACAAGGAAGAAAATTATATTTATCTTATACTTCCTGTTAACTTCACAGCTTAACAAGAGAAAGGAAAGTTATGGAAGAAATAGTTTTAAGAGATGAGTTCATCAAACTTGGACAGGCAATAAAAGCAGCCGGACTAGTAGAATCTGGTGTTGAAGCTAAGATTGTTATTCAGGATGGTGAAGTTAAAGTTAATGGCGTTGTTGAGACACAGCGTGGTAAAAAACTTTTTGGTGGAGAAGTTGTAGAGTACAACGGCTCTAGTATTCTTATTAAAAAATAGGTGTTAATGTGATAGTCGAATCTGTTGAATTAAAGGATTACAGGAATTATGAATTTCTAGATATGAAGTTCAATGCGCATGTTAATATAATATATGGTGACAATGCACAAGGAAAGACTAACATATTAGAATCAATATATATGTGTTCAACTTCCAAGTCACATCGTGGCAGTAAAGACAGAGAAATCGTCAGGTTCGGTGAAGATGAATCTCATATTAAGTTGAATGTTTTAAAGCATGGTATGAAATATCGTATAGATATGCATCTTAAGAAGAATAAATCTAAAGGTATAGCAGTCAACGGTATTCCAATTAAAAAGGCTGTTGATCTTTTTGGAATTATTAATATTGTTTTCTTTTCGCCGGAGGATCTTAATATTATAAAAAACGGACCTTCTGAGAGAAGAAGATTTATGGATATGGAACTTAGCCAGCTTGATAAAATATATTTAAGTAACCTTGTTAATTACAACAAAGTACTTAATCAGAGAAATAAGCTTCTCAAAGATATAGCATTTTCACCATCTGAACAGCTGATGCAGACCCTTGATATATGGGACATGCAGCTTGTTAAGTATGGAAGCCTTATTATTAAAGGCAGAAAAAGTTTCATAGAAAAGATTAACACAATAATCAGTGATATTCATTCAAAACTTACTGGTGGTATTGAGAATATTAAAGTATGTTATGTTCCTGATGTTGATGTGAATGATTTTGAAGAAGAAGTAAAGAATTCAAGACAGAAGGATATTAAATACAAGGCTACAAGTAAAGGTCCTCACAAGGATGATCTTATATTTTTAGTCAATGACAATGATGTTAGAAAATATGGTTCACAGGGACAACAAAGAACAGCTGCACTTTCACTTAAGCTGTCTGAGATTGAACTTGTGAAACTTGTAATTAAAGATACTCCGGTACTTCTTCTTGATGATGTTTTGTCTGAGTTAGACAGTAACAGACAGAATTTTCTGATAAACAGCATAGGAGATATACAGACGATTGTTACATGCACCGGACTTGAAGAATTTATTAATAACAGAATGAATATTAACAAAATATTTAAAGTAACAGATGGTCATGTAGTTAATGAGAATTAATTACATTTTGCTTTGTAAAACAAGGAGGAATTAAAGTGGCAGATCAGAATGCAGAGAAGAATTATGGTGGAGACCAGATTCAGGTACTCGAAGGTCTTGAAGCGGTAAGAAAAAGACCTGGTATGTATATTGGAAGTACATCAGGAAGAGGACTTCATCATCTTGTGTATGAGATAGTTGATAATGCAATTGACGAAGCTTTAGCAGGTTTTTGTACACATATTGAGGTTATGATTAATAAAGATAACTCTATCACTGTAATTGATAATGGTAGGGGTGTACCTGTTGATATTAATCATAAGACAGGAAGACCTGCCATTGAAGTTGTATATACCGTTCTTCATGCCGGAGGTAAATTCGGTGGTGGAGGATATAAGGTGTCAGGAGGACTTCACGGTGTTGGTGCATCTGTAGTTAATGCTTTGTCTGAATGGCTTGAAGTTCAGGTAAAGAGAAATGGACACATTTATCAGCAGAGATATGAAAGAGGAAAGATATGTTATGACCTTAAGATAGTAGGTGACTGCGATATTGAGGATACAGGAACTCAGGTTACTTTTCTTCCTGATTCAGAGATTTTTCAGGAAACAACTGTATTTGAATTCGATATTCTTATGCACAGATTAAGAGAAATGGCATTTCTTACTAAGGGAATCAAGATTACTCTTACAGATTTAAGAGAAGGTCTTGAACAGCAGAAAATATTCCATTATGAAGGTGGTATAAAGGAATTTGTCCAGTATCTTAATAAGAGTAAAGAACCTTTATACAGCCAGATTATTTATTGTGAAGGTGTGAAAGACAATGTTCAGGTTGAAGTAGCATTCCAGCATAATGATGGATACAATGAGGTTGTAGATTCATTTGTTAATAATATTAAGACACCTGAAGGTGGTACACATCTGACTGGTTTCAGAAATTCACTGACTAAGACTTTTAATGATTATGCAAGAAAGAATAAGATTCTTAAGGATAGTGATCAGGGACTTTCAGGTGATGATATAAGAGAAGGTCTTACAGCAATCGTATCTGTTAAGATTGAAGATCCGCAGTTTGAAGGACAGACTAAGCAGAAGCTTGGTAATACAGTTGCAAGGGGAGCAGTTGACAGTATAGTAAGTGAACAGCTTACTTACTTTCTTGAGCAGAATCCTGCAGTTGCAAAATCTATATGTGAAAAATCGTTGCTTGCACAGCGAGCGAGAGAAGCTGCAAGAAAAGCAAGAGACTTAACAAGAAGAAAGACTGCACTTGAAAGCACTTCACTTCCTGGCAAGTTAGCTGACTGTTCAGATAAAGATCCTAAGAATTGTGAGATATATATCGTTGAGGGAGATTCAGCCGGTGGTTCTGCAAAGACTGCAAGAAGCCGTGCTACACAGGCAATCCTTCCACTTCGTGGTAAGATTCTTAACGTTGAGAAGGCAAGACTTGACAGAATACTTGGTAATGCAGAGATTAAAGCGATGATTACTGCATTTGGTACAGGTATTCATGAAGATTTTGATATAAGCAAGCTTCGTTATCACAAGATTATTATTATGACAGATGCCGATGTAGATGGTGCACATATAGCAACACTTCTTCTTACATTTCTGTACAGATTCATGCCTGATCTTATAAGAGAAGGCCATGTATATCTTGCACAGCCACCACTTTATAAAGTTGAGAAGAATAAAAAAGTATGGTATGCCTATAATGATGATGAGCTTAATGCAATAATGACTGAAATTGGAAGAGACCAGAACAACAAAGTCCAGCGTTATAAAGGACTTGGTGAGATGGATGCAGAGCAGTTATGGGAAACAACAATGGACCCACACAAGAGAGTATTATTAAGAGTCAACATGAACGAAGATGATGATTCAGAGCTTGATGTAACATTCTCAACACTTATGGGTGACAAGGTAGAACCAAGAAGAGATTTCATAGAAGCAAATGCTAAGTTTGTTAAAAACCTGGATATATAACGAGCAGCGCATAAGACAATATAAGAATATTATGTGCGTAAACTGGATTTATACATTGCGTTAATTAATAACTTCACGGAAAGGAATTATAATAATGGATGAACATATCTTTGATAAAGTTCAAGAAGTCGATATGCAGAAAACTATGGAAAACTATTATATAGATTATGCCATGAGTGTTATCGCTTCCAGAGCACTTCCGGATGTAAGAGATGGTCTTAAGCCGGTACAGAGAAGAATTCTATATTCAATGATAGAACTTAACAACGGTCCTGATAAGCCACATAGAAAATGTGCCCGTATCGTTGGTGATACAATGGGTAAATATCACCCACATGGTGATTCATCAATTTATGAGGCATTAGTAAAGCTGGCTCAGGATTTCAATACAAGATATCCACTTGTTGACGGACATGGTAACTTTGGTTCAGTCGATGGTGATGGTGCAGCCGCCATGCGATATACAGAGGCTAGACTCAGCAAGATATCTATGGAGATGACAAGAGATCTTAACAAAGATACTGTAGATTTCATACCTAACTTTGATGAAACAGAAAAAGAACCTACAGTACTTCCATCAAGATATCCTAACCTGTTATGTAATGGTACATCAGGTATTGCCGTAGGTATGGCTACTAATATTCCACCTCATAACTTAAGAGAAGTTATAGGTGCTGTTGTAAAGATGATTGACAATAAGGTGGAAGAAGACAGAGACACAACAATTGAGGAAATTCTTGATATAGTTAAAGGTCCTGATTTCCCTACAGGTGGAACAATCATCGGCAAGTTGGGAATTGAAGAGGCTTACCGTACAGGAAGAGCCAAGATAAAGGTAAGAGCTGTAACTAATATTGAGCCAATGAATAATGGCAAGAACAGAATTGTAGTTACAGAACTTCCATACATGGTTAATAAAGCAAAGCTTATCGAGAAAATAGCAGAGCTTGTAAGAGATAAGAAGATTGATGGAATCACAGATTTAAGAGATGAATCTGACAGAGAGGGTATGAGAATTGCCATTGAGTTAAGAAGAGATGTCAATCCTAACATAATACTTAACCAGTTATACAAACACACACAGTTACAGGATACATTTGGTGTAATCATGCTTGCATTAGTAGATAACCAGCCAAAGGTGCTTAATCTGTATGATATGTTAAAGTATTACCTTCTTCATCAGGAAGAAGTCGTTACAAGAAGAACAAAGTTTGATCTTAATAAGGCAGAAGAAAGAGCCCACATTTTAGAAGGCTTAATGATTGCTTTAGATAATATCGACAGAGTTATATCAATAATAAGAGGTTCTGCAAATGTACAGATTGCCAAGGAAAGTTTAATAGCTGAATTTGCACTTTCAGAAGCACAGGCACAGGCTATCGTTGATATGCGTCTTAGAGCTCTGACAGGTCTGGAAAGAAGCAAGCTTGAAGCTGAATTGAAAGAACTTCATGAGAAGATTAAAGAATACAAGGCAATTCTTGCAGACAAGAAGTTACTTCTTGGAGTTATCAAGACTGAGATTTCAGAGATAGCAGACAAATATGGTGATGACAGAAGAACTTCTATCGGATATGATGAATACGATATTTCAATGGAAGACCTTATTCCTGATGAACCATGTGTTATTGCAAGAACTAACTTAGGTTATGTAAAGAGAATGACACCTGATAACTTTAAGAGCCAGCATCGTGGTGGTAAGGGAATAAAGGGAATGCAGACAATTGATGATGATTACATCAAAGATTTATTCATGACAACATCACATCATGTACTTACATTCTTTACTAACACAGGACGAGCTTATAAGTTAAAGGCTTATGAAATTCCTGAAGCATCAAGAACTTCAAGAGGAACTGCAATAATCAATCTTTTACAGTTAGCACCGGGAGAGACAATCACAGCAGTAGTTCCTGTTAAGATTGATACACTGCAGGATACAGATTACCTGTTTATGGCAACTAAGAAGGGTATCGTTAAAAAGACACCTGTTAAAGAATTTGCCAATATAAGAAAGACAGGAATCCAGGCAATTAATTTAAGAGAAGATGATGAACTTATAGAAGTTAAACTTACAGATGACCAGGCAGAGATTCTTATGGTAACAATGCTTGGACAGTGTATAAGATTTAAAGAAACAGATGTAAGACCTACAGGACGTTCAGCAATGGGTGTTATAGGTATGAGTCTTATGGATGAGGATGAAGTAGTTGGTGTTCAGGTAAGTACCCAGGGAGATACTATGCTTATAGTATCTGAGAATGGTATGGGTAAGAGAACAGACATTGACGAATATACAGTTCAGCATCGTGGTGGTAAAGGTGTCAAATGTTACAAGATAACAGAAAAGACAGGTAATGTCGTAGGAGCTAAGGCTGTAGATGATTCAAGAGAAGTAATGCTTATTACAACAGAAGGAATTATAATCAGACTTCAGTGTTCAGATATATCTAATCTTGGAAGAATAACATCAGGTGTTAAACTTATTAACCTTGATGAAGGAATTAAAGTAGCAACAATTGCCAAAGTAAGGAAGCAGCCTGCTGATGAAGATGGTAAGGATGCAGAAGGCTTTGAAGAAGACACCAATAAAACAGTAGAATTTGAAGAGTAATCTTAAGGAAACTGCCACAATTATATATGTGACGGTTTCCTTTTTAGCAGGAGATAATATGGCTTTAATTAATATTAATTATGAATCAAAAACACTTGGTATGCCCGTTATGATTAATGC
>OJME01001214.1_pt1 | contig 21509 bp, 18 predicted proteins | sample 1597151 | NCBI WGS metagenome assembly OJME01 (sample SAMEA2452118, study PRJEB22498) | human gut metagenome | biome: human feces; feature: human gut; material: feces | place: Australia | collected 2012
CTTTAATTTCTTACACCCATTTTTAAAAATTATGAATAATTTAATAGCTGGTCTTTTAAAAACCTCTATTTTTTTGCATATTTTTATAATTAAAATATGCACCTAGCATTCCTGCATTATTTTTATGTACAGCAAATTTTAATTTTGTTTTTTCAGCTATAAAAGGTATCAAGTTTTTATCCAAACTATTTCTTATTTTATCATATAAATATTCTTTTTGTGCCATTATTCCGCCCCCAAGGACTACAACGTCTGGATTTATTAGATAACATATATTAGCTATACCTTCTCCTAAAACTTCTACCATCTCATCTATAGCTTTTATGCAGTCTTCATCTCCCAACTTTGCCTTTTCAAAAATATATTTACCATTAATATCTTTTATATCAATATTTTTCATGGCGGCCACTTTTTTTACTAAAATGCTACTTGCTCCTAAATCTTGAAATGTAGATCCCATCATATTCATATAACCTACCTCTCCAGCGCTACCAAAAGCTCCATGATAAACTTCATCATTAATTATAATAGCACTGCCTATGCCTGTTCCAATAGTCAAACATAAACTCACCTTACTTCCTTTTGCACCTCCTACAAAATGCTCAGCAAGGGCTGCACAATTTACATCATTTTCAACTTCGCATGGTATATTAAACTCTTTTTCCAAAGTTTCTTTTATTTTTGTACCTGTATAATTAGGGATTAAAGACGATGAATGAATTATTTCTCCCCTTTGGCAATCTACCATTCCTGCAGTAGATATACATATTCCTTCTAATTTATATTTTTCCTTAAAATTTTTCACTATATTTATAACTTTATTTAATATATTGGCTCCACCCTTTTTAGCATGTGTATCCATTTCACATCTTTCTTCAAAAGTTAAATCTTCTTTTAAAATTCCATATTTTATTGATGTTCCACCCACATCTATACATGCATATTTTTTCATAATTTTGTCCTCTCGTTATACAAACTTAGGGAGTATAGAAAATTATCCTACACTCCCTCCTTTTATTTTGAAATAATTATTTTGAATATTGCTTTTTTTATTTTAGAAGATTTATCAACCTTTATAGCTGTTTTATGTCCATCATGAGGATAACATATTAAAAAATCTCCATTATTTAATATGACATGACTATTTTCATCACCTTCTAGTGGTAAAAAATCATCTTTTTCAACAAATTCTTTTTGACTCATATTTTCTATAAAATTAAGATCTATTTGCTCACATCCATCTAACATTAAATGTAAATCTAAGTAGTTTCTATGAGCTTCCCAAAATCTATCTTCTTTTTCAGTTGTTTCATATTCCACTATATTTACAAAAAGATTATCTCCATCTATCTTATGACATCCCTTATCATAAGATAATAAGTCATTATTTTTTGCATATTCAAAACATTTTTTTATATTTTCATCTAAATAAGTATATTCATTTAAGTTTTCTATATTTCCAAATATCATAATGTCCTCCCACTATTCATAAATAACTGTATCTCTTTGTGGTACACTTGTATCATTAGTTAATTTTCTAGATATGTAACTAACTGGAACACCAACTACTACTGATAATCCAATTGATATTATTGAGTAAGACCATATTGATACATCTGGCATGTTGTATTTTATAAATATCATTACTATTGCTGAAACTGCAAATGCTACATAAGCGCCTGTTGCATTTGCAACTTTAGTAAATACTCCAAGTACAAATGTACCAGCAAGTACACCAAGAACTAGTCCCATAAATCCATTAAACCATTCATAAGCTGATTTTATTTCTCCATTCGCTAAAATCATAGAAACCGCTATAGCAACTATACCAACACCTAAAGAAATATATTGAGCTATTTTTGTTTGTTGTTCGAAACTCATTTCTTTTTTACTTAAACGTGCTTGTATATCTAAAGTCCAACTTGTTGCTACTGAATTTAGACCAGTAGATAAAGTAGATTGAGATGCTGCATATATTGCTGCAAGTAATATACCTGTAACACCAACTGGTAATTGATATGCTATGTAAGATGCAAATATTTGATCTTGTTGAGCAGTTTGAGCAAGTAATGGATTTTGTCCATAGAATACATATAAACCAGTTCCTATTAAGTAAAATACTGTTGCTATAAATATTGATAAGGCGCCATTAGTTAGCATCATTTTATTTAACTGCTTTGTATCTGTAGTTGTTGTAAAACGTTGAACTATATCTTGGCTTGATATATATGATGAACAAGTATTAAATCCAGCTCCTACTATCATTAAAAATACACTTGTTTTTAATATATTAGGATCGAATATAACTTCATCCGCACCTAAGAATTTACCATTTTTTAAAGTTTCAAATACTGCTCCAGCTCCACCATCTATACTATTTAATAGGTATATTAAGGCAAAAGTAACTCCTACTAAAAGTACACTTCCTTGTATGAAATCTGTCCATAAAACAGATTTTAATCCACCTGTATATGAATAAATAATTGCTATAACACCCATTACTATTATTAGTATATTTACATTTATACCTGTTAAACTAGCAAGAACCATTGATGGTAAATACATTATTATTGACATTCTACCTATTTGATAAACTATAAACATTAATGCCCCAAGAACTCTAAGACCTTTACTATCAAATCTTAATTCTAAGTAATGATAAGCTGTATCTATATTTAATTTACTATAGATTGGTAAGAAAAATTTAATTGTCAAAGGTATTGCTATTAACATTCCAAGTTGTGCAAACCACATTATCCAAGTTCCACCATAAGAGTTTCCAGCTAGTGATAAAAATGATATTGGGCTTAATAGCGTTGCAAATATTGATACACTTGTTACCCACCAAGGAATTGTTCCATCACCTTTGAAGAATTCTTTTCCTTGCATATCTTTTTTAGAAAAATGTAAACCTGCAAATAATACTGCTGCTAAATATGCTACTAATATAATAAAATCAATTGTAGTGAACCCCATATTTTTTTCCTCCCCCAATTTTTATAATACATATACAGGGAAAAGTACTTTTTATACCCTTCCCTTAATTTTAACTAAGCATTTATTAGTACTTTTTCATTTAAATATTTATCAAATATATTTTTAGCTTCTTTTACTTGAGCCTCTGTAGTTAAAGCCATTGGTTTACGGCAGTATCCTGCATCAACGCCGTTTAGTTTTAATAATTCTTTTAATGTTGCATATAATCCATTTGAAAGAATAGCACTTATTAAATCATTAGTTATATGTTGTATTTCTCTAGCTTCTTCAATCTTACCGTCTCTTGCTAAGTCAAATATTTGTCTAGCTCTTATACCATTTACATTAAAAGTAGATCCTATAGCACCATCAACACCAAGTACAGTTGCTGGTAACATCATTTCATCAAACCCTGCATATATTAAGTGATTTGGATATGCTTTTCTTAATCTTTCTAATAAGTAGAAGTCTGCTGCTGTAAATTTAACACCTATAATTTTTTCATTTTCAAATAATTCACCAAATTGTTCCACAGTCATATCTACACCTGTTAAGAAAGGTATTGAATATATTATTAATCTATTATTTACACTGTTGATTATTGTATTGTAGTAATCTTTTATTTCATTAAACGAGAATTTATAATAAAATGGTGTAACTGCTGATATGGCATCATATCCTAAAGCTGTAGCAAATTTAGCTAATTCTACTGATTCATAAACATTTATAGAACCAACTTGAGCTATTAATTTTATTTGATCTTTTGCTTCATCTTTTACTATTTTAAATATTCTTTTCTTTTCTTCAGTTGAAATCATGAAGTTTTCCCCTGTACTTCCACCTACATATAAACCATCAACTTTCATGTTATCTATATTGTGTCTTATTATTTCTCTTAATCCTTTTTCATTTATACTTCCATCTTCATTGTAAGAAACTAAAAGTGCACTAAATATTCCTCTCATATCTGCATTATTCATCATAATATTATTCTCCCTTTTGTATAATTATTTTAATTTTTTAATTTATTATCTTAAATCATCTAAAGCATTTGCAAATTTTTTCGTAATATTTTGTGGTCTCGTTATCATAGAACCTACTACAACACTGTAACTACCTAATTCTAAAACTCTTTTAGCTTTTTGTGGTGTATCAATATTACCTTCTGCTATTACCTTATTAGATACTTTTGATATAATATCTCTTAAAATTTCAAAATCGTTTTCCTCAATCTTAAAATTTTTACTTTGTTTTGTATATCCAACTAAAGTTGTCCCTATAAAATCAAATCCTAACTTATCTGCATGTACAGCCTCTTCTACAGTAGAGCAGTCTGCCATAAGTTTTTGATTTGGATATTTTTTTCTTATTTCATGGTAAAATTCATCTAATGTTACACCATTTGGTCTTAAAGAACTTGTTGCGTCTATGGCTATTACCTCTGGTTTAACTTCCATAAGCTCATCAATTTCTTTCATTGTTGGAGTTATGTACACATCACAATTTTCGTAATCTCTTTTTACTATTCCTATTATAGGAAGATCCACATTTTTCTGTATTTCTTCAATATCTTCTTTAGTATTGGCACGTATCCCCATAGCTCCACCTTCTTTGGCAGCTTTAGCCATTCGTCCCATGATAAATGAAGAATGTAGAGGCTCCTGTGGCAATGCTTGACAAGATACAATTAAATTATTTTTTAATTGTTGTAAGTTTTTATTCATACAATTTTTCCTCCCCTATTCCTTCTTACATTTACAGTATATATTTTAAAAAAATTATTTTCAACAAATTACAATTTTTAGAAAATACTTTCATCGCATATATTTTTTTATATTTATAAATTCTTTTTTAAAACAAAAATAGCAGAGGAAACTCTGCTATTTTTGTTCTATTTAATTTTATCTAAAGGTTTCTTTAAAACTCCAAGTAATAATGCTCCAACAATGGAACCTATAAGTAATGATACAAAATACATTATAGGATTAGATATGGTTGGAAGTACAAATATTCCTCCATGAGGTGCTCTAAGTCCACATCCAAAGGCCATAGATAGTGCTCCTGCTAAACCTGAACCAACTACACATGCTGGTATAACATGTATTGGATCTGCTGCTGCAAAAGGTATTGCACCTTCTGTTATAAATGATAATCCCATTACATAATTAACTATTCCTGATTTTCGCTCACTTTCAGTAAATCTATTTTTAAAGAAAGTAGTTGCAAGTGCTATTGCAAGTGGTGGCACCATTCCACCTATCATAACTGCTGCCATAATAGCAAATTGTTCTGGACCTGCATTTACAACTGTAAGTTGAGCTGTACCAAATACATAAGCAGCTTTATTGAAAGGTCCACCCATATCTACAGCCATCATTGCTCCTAGTATTGTCCCAAGTATTATTTTACTTGTTCCACTCATTGATGCTAAGAAATTATTAAGACCTGTGTTTATTGCTCCCACAATTGGATTAATAGCTAACATTATTAAGGCTATTAAAAGTATTCCAAATACAGGGTATAATAATACGGGTTTTATACCTTCTAGAGAATCTGGTAAATATGAAAATAATTTTTTAAGCAGTAATACTACATATCCTCCTACAAATCCCGCAAGCAAAGCTCCTAAAAAACCTGCACTTATTGCTGTATCTGAGCTATAATTCATATAATTTGCAAAAGTATATCCTGCACTTGCCAATACTCCCCCAACAAAACCAACTGCAAGACCTGGTCTATCTGCTATACTCATGGCAATATAACCTGCAAGAACTGGCAACATAAATCCAAAAGCTTGAGAACCTATAGTTTTAAAAAATGCTGCAACTGGAGTATTCATACCAAAGTTAGCTGGATTTATTGTATAATCATCAAGTAAAAATGCTAAAGCTATAAGTATTCCGCCACCAACAACAAAAGGTAGCATGTGAGAAACACCATTCATTAGATGTTTATAAAATTGTCTTCCCAATCCTTCTTTTTCCTCTGAGACTTCATTTGATAAATTACTTTGTGATGAATGATATATAGGTGCATCACCTTTTAACGCTCTATCTATAAGTTCATCTGCTTTATGTATCCCATCGGCAACTTTCGTTATTATAACTTTTTTACCATTAAATCTGGCCATTTCCACATTTTTATCAGCTGCAACTATTATACAAGTTGCATGTTCAATTTCTTCTTTTGTTAAAGCATTTTTTATTCCTGCAGAGCCATTAGTTTCAACTTTTATACTTATTCCCTTAGCACTTGCTTTTTGATTTAAATTTTCTGCTGCCATAAATGTATGAGCTATTCCTGTTGGACAAGCTGTAACAGCAAGTATAGTTGGTAGAGTGGATTTATTATCTTCAACTATTTTGTCTTCAATTTCTTCAGTCTCTTCTTGTGGAAACTTTTCATTTTCCTTTTTATTTATTAAATCTAAAAATTCATCTACTTCAGTAGATTTTATTAAATCATTTCTAAAGTCTTCATCCATTAATATAGTAGATAATCTAGATAGTACTTCTAAATGAGTATTATTGGCTCCATCTGGAGCTGCTATCATAAAAAACAAATGTGATAAACTATCATCAAAAGCTTCATAATCTATACCTTCTTTTGATATACCTGCTGCTAAACATGCTTTTTTTACTGATTTATTTTTTGCATGAGGTATGGCAACACCTTCACCAATAGCTGTGGTACTTAACTCTTCACGATCAAGTATGGCATTTTTATATTCATCTTTGTCAGATAAATTTCCACTTTTATCAACTAAATCTACTAACTCATCTACTACCTTTAATTTTTCATTAGATGTTAAATTAAGTTTTACTGATTTTTTATCAATTAAATCAACTATTCTCATTTTTATCTCCTCTCTATATTAATTTCTTTTATTAATTCATCTATAAAATCTTTACTTGCTAAATCCGATGAAAAAGCTGTTGCACTTCCACTAGCTGCGCCTAACCTTAAAGCTTCTTCATAAGAAGAGGTCTTTAAATATCCTGAAATAAATCCTGCAACCATTGAGTCCCCTGCACCAACTGAGTTTATTACTTCTCCTTTTGCCACATTACTAACATATACTTCCTTATTTTCACTAAGAAGTATGGCTCCATCTTTGCCCATGGAAACTAAAATATTTCTCCCTCCCATTTCTTGAAGTTTTTTTGCATATGTAATAATATCATTTTGACTTTCTAACTTAACATTAAACATTTCTTCTAGTTCATGATTATTTGGTTTTATTAAAAAAGGATTGTATTTTAAAACATTTAAAAGTAAACTTTTTGTAGCATCTACCACCACTTTTACCTTATTTTCTCTAACACGACTCATTATTTTTTCATATAAGTCTTCACTTAAAGTAGAAGGTATACTTCCTGCCAGTATTAAAATATCATCTTCTTTTAACTTACTTAATTTAAAAAATAATTCCTCAAGCTTTTCATCACTTATATGAGGTCCCCCACCATTTATTTCTGTTTCTTCATCACTTTTTATTTTTACATTTATTCGTGTAAATCCATTATCTAGCTGAATAAAGTCTGATTTAATATTTTGTTCATATAAAGAATTTTTTATAAAATCACCTGTAAAATTACTAACAAATCCTGTAGCCACATTGTCATTGCCTAAAGTTTTTAATATTCTAGATACATTTATTCCCTTTCCTCCAGGATATACATTTTCACTATTTACCCTATTAACATGGCCTGTATTTAAATGTTCTAGCTTAATGACGTAATCTATAGATGGATTTAAAGTTACAGTATATATCACTTTATTTTCCTCCTTTATTTTGCGTATATATTATATTGCTCATTAATTATCTTTGTTATCCTAATATAATAGTATATAAAAACGATTCTTTCAAAAATACAAAAAATTTCTCTTAATTAAAAGAGAAATTTATCTTATTGGCTATATAAATAATTTTATAAATTTATCATATGATTTATTTTCACATATATTGACTACTTTTGATGTTGTATCCAATTTATTATATATGTTAGAAAAAACTTGTTCATAATCAAGTATTTTTTCATTGTTTAATGCCAGCATTATTACTAATCTAACTTTACCATAATCCCAATCTATGGCTTCTTTTAAAATTCCTACAGCGATTTTATTTTCTTTTATATTCCCCTTTGCTCCATGGGGCATTGCTACCATATTTCCTATTTCTGTAGTTGCAATTTTCTCTCTTTCAAAGTAAGCATTTTTCATTTCAACATCTATAATATCTTTATCTAATAAAGTATTACTCATAAATTCCAAAACTTCTTCTTTACTTTTCAAATCTAAATCTACTAAAAATAAATCTCTTTCAAAAAAATCTTTTATATTTACATCTTCATAAACATATCCCGTATCCATAAATTTTTCGATTATTTTAATTTCCTTTTCTGTTAAAAAAGGTGATACATTTATAACAGGTATTTTATTATAATCTAGTGGCATAGTAGATATTAAAAAGTCTATCTCCAGTGGGTTTATATAATCAATTAAATAAGACGGTATAATCTTTACTATTTTTATTTTATCTTTAAAAAGTTGTTGTACTTTAGTATTTATAAGCATGGATGTTCCAGCCCCTGAAGCACAAACAATAATTACCTTAAATAATTTTGTTTTTTTGTTACTAGAATATCTCTCTACTGCTCCACCCACATGGACTGCAATATTTGATACTTCATCATCTCCAATTTTCAATTCTAGCTCTTGTTCTATAGTTTTTTTAGCTATTTTAGCTAGTTCATATGCATAAGGATATTTAATTTTCACATCATTATTTATCACATTGTAATTGCAAATTCCCAGCTTTTCTTTTTTTATTAAATTATTTATATGATTATATAAACATTCTATAAAAAATTCATCCTTACTTATATCTATAGCTGTAGCTAGTTTTAAATTTTTACAAAATAAAGATATGGCATTGGTTATTTTTTGTTTATTTATATTGTTATTCATAATACTTTCGCGTTTGATTTTATAATCTTTTATATAATCTTCAATAAACTTTTCATAATTTTTACTGTTACTTCTACTTAATTTTACAAAAATTGTACTACATAAATTTTTAAATTCAATATCACTAAGTATTAACTCTTCATTATTTAATGATTTTAATATTTCATTTTTCAAATTAAAAACTTTATTATTTACATCTTCATTTAAAAAATCTGATAATGAAAGTTCATTGTCTTTTCTAGAGCATAAGTCAACTATACATTTAACAATGTCACTTTCATTACCCTTTACTCCCAAACCATATTTGTGTCTAGAAATAATATTTATATTATATTTGCTTAAAATTTCTTTAACTTCTTTTAAGTCATTTTTTACAGATGATACGCTTATAAACATGGCATCTGATAATTCTTCTAGTTTTATACTGCTATCAACACTTAAATTTAACATGGTTTTAATTATAAATTCAATTCTGTCCACATTACCTATAGTATTGCTATTACATTCATTTATTTCAATTTTTCCTTCTAACTTATAACCTACTCCCCTAATAGAAATTATTTTTGTATCCTTTAGCTGTTTATTTATATCTTTAATTTCGCTTTGAATAGTTTTTGTTGAACAACCTATCTCTTCACTTAAAGCCAAACTACTTATAGGATGATTTAATTTCTTTAAAATTTCTATTATAGCTAAGGCCCTTGTACTTAAATTATTCATACTCATTCCTCTTTTGTTTATATGTTATTTTCCCCTATTTTATTTATTATTTTTTTAATTTTGCCAATGCATCAACAAATGGATTATTGAAATTTTGCTCATTTTTATTTTGATTTTTTAAATATTTTTGAATATCTTTTTTAGATCCCTTTTGTTTTTCTTCAGCTTTTCTCTTGTTAAAAGCTGATAATTTTTCTCTATATCCACATTGACATGCAAATATTTTATTTTCACCTTCTCCTCTAAGTTCCAGCTTTTTATGACAATTAGGACATCTTGAATTTGTTATTTGTGATACTGTCTTTCTTGTATTGCACTCTCTATCTTCACAAACAAGCATTTTTCCTTTTTTCCCCTTAACCTCCAACATAAATTTACCACAATTTGGACATTTGTTTTTGGTTAAATTATCATGTTTAAACTTACTTTCACTTTTATTTATTTCCCTTACTATTTCTTTAGTATAAGATTTTATATCTTCTATAAAAGTATCTTTATTACCTTTTCCATTAGATATATCTGTAAGTTTTTTCTCCCACTCTGATGTAAGTGATGGAGTTTTTAATTTTTCTGGCGCTAAATCTAATAATTGTCTACCTTTAGATGTTATGTGTATTTCTTTATTATTCTTACTTTCTACTAAGAAAGAGTTAAATAATTTTTCTATTATATCTGCTCTTGTGGCAACTGTTCCTAGATTATTTTTCTCCATTTCTGTAAGTAAAGTTCCTTCATTTAAATACGGTGGTGGATTTGTTTTGCCTGTTTTAACTTTAACTTCTTCTATTTTAAGTAAGTCATTTTCTAATATTTCTGGAATAGTGTTTAACGATTCATCTTCATCATCACCATATGCTTCAGTAAATCCAAGATTGACTACTTTATTTCCTTTTATTCTAAGCTTTTCTCCTTCACACTTTCCTGTAATAGTTGTTTCTGTATATTCAAAAGGAGGACAAAGTACACTTAAAAATCTTTTTACTACTAAGTCATAAATTTTTCTTTCTTTATCACTTAAATCACCAAGAAATACTCTTTCTTCTGTTGGTATAATAGCATGATGATCACTTACCTTAGAATTATCAACAAATGATTTATTTCCTTTTATATTTGTTTTTAATAATTTATTGCAAACTTTCGAATAATCACTTACATTTACTGCTTTAATTCTATCTTTTAAAGTATCTACTATATCAGTAGTTAAGTATCTAGAATCTGTTCTTGGATAAGTAAGTACTTTGTGGTGTTCATAAAGTTTTTGCATAATAGAAAGGGTTTCTTTTGCACTAAATCCAAATCTTTTATTGGCATCCCTTTGTAGTTCTGTTAAGTCATAAAGAGGCTTAGAATATCTTTTTTTATCTACTTTTTTAACATTAGTTATTTTTATTTCTTTATTGTTTAATTTCTTTGCTATATTTTCTATTTTTTCTTTATTAAAAGAAGTTGTATTATTTTGTTTATCAATCCAACTCATTTTAAAATTAGAACTGCCTTTCTTTGTTGAAATATCTATTGAATAGTATTCCTTAGGAACAAATTTTCTTATTTCTTCTTCTCTTTTTAAAATCATTCCAAGAGTAGGTGTTTGAACTCTACCACAAGAAAGTTGAGCATTGTATTTTGTTGTAAGAGCACGAGTTCCATTTATTCCTACAAACCAGTCTGCCTCTGCTCTTGCTATGGCAGAATAATAAAGATTGTTATACTTTCTTCCATCTTTTAATTTATCAAATCCTTCTTTTATGGCTTTATCTGTACTTGATGAAATCCAAAGACGTTTAATAGACTTTTTCACGTGAGCTTTTTCTATTATCCATCTAGCAACAAGCTCTCCTTCTCTTCCTGCATCTGTTGCAATTACAATTTCTCCCACATCTTCTCTGTTTAATTGAGATTTTACTGTATTAAACTGTTTTGAAGTTTTTTTAATAACAACAGTTTTTAATTTAGGTGGAAGTATTGGTAAATCTTCCATCTTCCATGATTTATATTTTTCACCATAACTTTCTGGATCTGCTAAAGTCACTAAGTGACCCAGTGCCCAAGTTACTATATATTTGCTTCCTTCTATATATCCATTTTTATCTTTATTACAATTTAATACTCTAGCAATATCCCTTCCTACAGAAGGTTTCTCTGCTAATACTAATATTTTTTTCATTTTAATCCTTCCTTATTTTAAATAAATATTAAAATAATTTTCTTAATTATAAGTTTACTTATGATAATAATTTTACCATATAATTCATCTACTTCATAGCTATGTAGCAAACTATTGATAAAGAATAAATTATCATAAAAATAGCCAAAGAGTATCTTTTTAGTATATTCTTTGGCTATTTTTATTTATTAAATTATTATTTTGCTATTTCTTGGTCTTTTTTGGTCCAACGTGCTAGCTCTTCTTCAGTTGCTAAAACAGTGTGTGTTCCTTCAACTAAAAATTCTTTTCCTTTTGAATAATCTACTCCTGCTTCATGTGCATCATAACTAAATACAGTACGATTTTTTTCCACCAAAGGATTTGGTGAAGGTATAGCACTTAAAAGCGATTTAGTATATGGATGTATAGGATTTGAGAATATTTCTTCTGTTGTACCTGCTTCCACAAGATGGCCTAAATGTAGAACTCCTATGCGATCAGATATATACTTAACCATACTAAGATCATGAGCTATAAACAAATAAGCTGTATTAGTTTCTTTTTGAATTTCCTTCATAAGATTTACAACTTGGGCTTGTATAGAAACATCTAATGCTGATATTGCCTCATCTGCTATGATTAAATCCGGGTCCATAATTAGTGCTCTTGCAATTCCTATACGTTGTCTTTGCCCTCCAGAAAATTGATGAGGATATCTAGATGCGTGTTCTCTACTAAGTCCTACCTTTTCTAAGATATTGTATACTTTTTCATTACGTTCTTCTTTTGTTGAGTACATTTTATGAATATCAAGACCTTCTCCTATAATATCTAATACTTTTTTTCTTGGATTTAAACACGCCATTGGGTCTTGGAATATCATTTGCATCTTAGTTCTTAATAACTTAATTTCTTCATGACTCATTTTCCCAGAAATATTTTTACCATTAAATATTATATTTCCTGATGTTGGTTTATATAGTCTAATTATGCTACGTCCTGTTGTAGATTTTCCCGAACCAGATTCTCCAACAAGTCCATAAGTTTCTCCCGGATATATTTTGAAAGAAATTCCATCCACTGCTTTTACAGTAAATTTACGATTAACTTTAAAATGTTGTTTTAAATTTTCCACTACTAATAAAGGTTCTTTATTAATCATTTAATCCTGCCTCCCTTCTCATTTTAAGCAGGCGTTTTTGTAAAGATTCTGGCATTTCTACTTTTGGTGCTTTTTCATGACAAAGCCAGCTAGATACTCTATGTGAACCACCCACATTAAACATAGGTGCTTCTTTTCTGTAATCTATATTTAGAGCGTAAAGATTTCTAGGTGCAAAAGCTTCACCTTCTATTTTTTTTGTCAGATTTGGTGGAGTTCCAGGTATTGTATATAATTCATCATCATCCGTATCTAAATCAGGCATAGCACTTAAAAGTCCCCAAGTATAAGGATGTTTTGGATTATAAAATACTTCTTCTATTTGTCCCTTTTCAACAATCTTTCCTGCATACATAACTGCAACATAATCAGCTACCTTTGCTACAACACCTAAATCATGAGTTATATATATTACTGATAAATTTCTTTCTACCTGAATTTTTTTAATAAGTTCAAGAATTTTAGCTTGTATTGTAACATCTAGAGCAGTTGTTGGTTCATCACAGATTAATACCTCTGGCTCACAACTTAGAGCAATTGCAATAACTACCCTTTGGCGCATACCACCACTTAATTGATGAGGATAGTTTTTCATACGTTTTTGAGCATCTGTAATTCCAACTTCTTCTAAAAGTTTTACTGCTTTTTTAAACGCTTCTTCCTTTGGTAAGTGATGATGATATATCATAGCTTCCATAACTTGTTTTCCTATTGTCATAGTTGGATTTAAACTTGTCATAGGATCTTGGAATACCATAGCTATACGTCTTCCACAAATATTTTTTGATATATCCTTTTTATTCATTTTAACTATATCTTCTACAACTAAATTACCGTTATTTTCTTTATCATATGTAAATTCAATAGAGCCACTTTTAATTACTCCATTTGAACTAATATTCCCCATAATAGCCTTTGTTGTTACTGATTTTCCTGAACCAGACTCCCCAACAATAGCTAGAGTTTCCCCTTTAAATAAATCTAGTTTAACTCCTCGAATGGCATCTACCATTCCTCTTCCTGTTTTAAAAGAAATAGAAAGATCTCTAATTTTTAATACTCTTTGTTTTTTCATAATACCACCTACATTTCTTTCATCTTTGGATCAAAAGCATCTCTTAGTCCGTCTGCTAAAAGGTTAAAACTTAACATTAATACAGCAAGTATAACTACTGGAATAATAACCATATAAGGAGATACTAATATGGATTTATATCCTTCATTTATAAGAGTTCCAAGTGAAGCAGTTGGTGCTGGTATACCAAGGCCTATAAATGCTAAGAATGCTTCATAGAATATGGCATTTGGTATTGAAAACATGGACATAATAATTATTTGGCCAAATATATTAGGAAGAACTTCCTTAAATATTATAAAGAAATCACCTGCGCCTAAAGTTCTTGATGCTAAAATAAATTCTTGTTCTTTTATTTTTAGAACTTGAGCTCTAGTAATACGAGCCATGCCAATCCATCCAGTAAGCATTAATGCCAAAATAATTGTATATAAAGATGGTTTAAACACAAGCATTAATAATACCAATATTACTAATGTTGGTATACTATTAATAATTTCTTGGAAACGTTGCATAATATTATCTACAATCCCTCCAAAATAACCACTAATAAGTCCATATAACATTCCTATAAAAATATCAATAAATACAGCTGCAACAGCTACATATAAAGAAATTCTTGCTCCTAACCATACACGAGTCCATAAATCACGTCCTAAGGTATCTGTTCCAAAATAGTGATATGTATCTTTAAATTGAGAATTATCATATTTATTTATATTATTAGCTTCTCCATCTAATATCCCTAGTTTTTCTAAAACTGGTATTCTAGGTGCCATTGATTGTTCTATAGTAGATACTTTATCAAATTCATAATTACTCATAATAGGGCATATAATTGCCAGAATAATAATTGCTAAAATACATATACTACCAACCATAGCTCCTTTATTATCAACAAAACGAGTTATTACATCTTTCCAAAAAGGAGTATCTGGCATAACTTCATCTTTATTAATATCATGTTTGTCTCCAACTAGTTCAAAATCATCATTTTTAAATTCATAAGCTTCATTACTCATTGCCATTCTCCTTTCCAAGTCTTATTCTTGGGTCTATTATTCCATATAATATATCTACAATTAACATCATAGCTATATACATAACACTATAGATAAATGCTACTGCTATAGTTACATTGTAATCATTTACAGTTATTGATTGTACTAATAAACTACCAAGTCCTGGTATACCACATATTTGCTCAATTACCATACTTCCTGTCATAAGTGCTACCATTATAGGGGCTAAAACTGTAATTACTGGAATAAGAGTATTTCTTATTGCATGTCTTCTTATTAATGTTTTTCTATCTAATCCTTTAGATTCTGCTAAAAGCATATAATCACTTGATAATACTTCCACCATCTCACTTCTTGTAAATCTTGCCACATTGGCAATTACAGAAAATGAAAGTGCAATTATAGGTATAATAGAAGATTTTATTGGTTGTGAAGAATTAAATAATATAGGAAATACAGGAATCTTTACTCCAAATGCAATAAGTAAAATTAAACATAATACAAAAGAAGGAACACTCACTCCAAGAACTGCAATTACTGTAGATATAGAATCCCATATTGTATTACGACGAAGGGCTGCAAAAATTCCTAATAAAATTCCTATTACAGTACCTAATACTACTGCTGCAAAACCTATACCAAAACTAATTGGTATACGAGGCATAACAAGGTTTGATACAGGAAGATTTCTTGAAATACCGTAAGATATACCAAAGTCGCCACTTAACATTTGTCTAAAATATGTTATAAATTGTTCCCATATAGGTTTATCAAATCCGTATTTAGCATATATTAATGCTTTTTGTGCCTCTGTTAATTTTTCATCATTAAAAGGCGTTCCTGGCATAAGCTTAAGCATTACAAATAGTACAAATACTATAATCATAAGCGTAAGTGCTGACATTAAAAGTCGTTTTCCAATATATCTAAGTGTCGATTTATCCATAAATTCCCCTACTTTCTATTTAGTAATAAACAAACACATTATGGAAAATCCATAATGTGTTTTGATGTAAAACTTGATTTGTATTATTCCACTACTTCAACATTTTTGTAAATATATGGAACACCAACAGCATGAGTTTCAATACCTTTTACTTTTTTACTTATTAAACTAGCTCCTCCAACTTGGAAAATAGGAGTAACAGCATAATCATCCATACATATACCTTCAGCTTCTTTTAATAATTCCCATCTAGTCTTATCATCTGTTGTATTAGCAGCTTCTTCCATCTTACTATCATAATTTTTATTTGTGTAATCTCCATAGTTGTATGAATTTCCTGTAAGTAATAAATTAAGATATGTAGTTGGATCTGCATAATCTGGTCCCCAACGAGTTAATGATATATCAAAATCACGTGATTTTTGCATTTCAATACGATTGTTCTTTTCTTGAGCTACCATTTCTATTGTAAGTCCTTTAAGTGTTGATTGTAAGTGAGACTGTAGATATTCAGCTGATGATTTTGCAGGGTCTGCATTATCAAATAACATAGAAAGTTTAATTGAATCTACTCCTAATTCTTTTAATCCTGCTTCCCAACATTTTTTAGCTTCATCTATATTTGTATCCATATAAGATTTTGCTGTATCTCTATAGTCTTTTCCATCTGGACCTGTTGCAAGTGCTGTAGGAACAAAACCTTTAGCAGCTATAGAACCATCTTTTAACACATTATTTACTAAATCATCTTTGTCTATTGCAAGTGATATAGCTTTTCTTATATTTTTATTTGCTAAATATTCATTTGAAAAATTATATTGGAAATACCATAAGTATCCTTCTAATACTTCTGTATATTCATCTGAATCTTTATATTTATCAACTAAATCTTTATTTAATTTTGTAAATTGAACATCTCCACTTTCAAATGCTAAAGCAGAACTTGATAAATCTTTAACTACGTTAAATACTAATTTATCCACTTTAACTGCATCTGCATCATAGTAAGATTGATTTTTTTCTAAAACATATTTACTTCCAGTTTCCCAGCTAGTCATCTTAAATGCTCCACATGCAAGCATATTTTCTGGAGTTAGTGCAAATTGATCCCCTTTTTCCTCTGCAAACTCTTGATTAATTGGATAAAAAACTGGGAAAGACATTAAACTTTCAAAATACGCACAAGGCTTAGAAAGTGTTATCTCTAAAGTTGTATCATTTACAGCTTTTACACCTAAGTCACTTGCTTTCTTTTTACCTGCAACTATATCGTCTGCATTAGCTACACATGCTCCACCTTCACCATATAAATAATTATACTCTGCATCAGGATTTGAAACTGTTCTTTGCCAAGCATATACAAAATCTTTTGCAGTTACTGGTGTTCCATTATCCCATTTAGCATCTTTTAATTCATAAGTATATTTCAATCCATCTTTACTTACTGTTGCTTTCTCTTTAGCCAATGCTGGAATAATATTTCCCTTTGCATCTAATGTCATTAATCCATCAACTGTTGCTTGAATTGCTTCAATAGATGAACCATCTGTAGCATAACTAGAATCCATAGATATGATATCCAATTCTTTTGCTAATGTAACTGTTTTTCCATCTGATGATGAATTGTTTGATCCACTACATGCAACCATAGAGCATGCCATTAATAATGAACATAGACATACTGATATTTTTTTTAATTTTCTACCCACTGTTTGACTCCCCCTTAACCTTTATGTTTATTATTGATTGTATGTTTGCATTTTCCATATGTCAACATATTTTATTAAATTTTTTCAATTTTCTAAAACTTAGTAATATTTAAATTTAATATTTTATTTATATATATTAATTTTTTAAATTTGTAAAATATAATATAATTTCCTTAAATGTAAGATATTTTAAATATATATTATATATTTTTTAATTAAATAATATATATTACAATTTTTATTTAAGTTTATTATATGAATTCTCATGTATTCTTATTTGGGCATCGCCCTTTGTGAAGTAAAAAAAAATCCTAGAAATTTTCTACGATTAACTAAGTCCACTGCACTTTTCTTTTCATTAACTTTAAGTTTTAAACTATCTTCAATTAATTTCTTAATATTATTTAAAACTCTCAATCCTGCTTTCTTGCTTTTAACATAGATATTACAATCATCTGCGAATATACAGAATTTATGACCTCTTCTTTCTAGCTTTTTGTCAACTTCATCAAGCATTATATTTGATAGAAGTGGACTAAGTGGTCCTCCTTGTGGAGTACCTTCTTCATTTGATACTACAACCCCATTGAGCATTATTCCACTTTTAAGATATTTTCTTATTAGGTCTAACACTCTTTTATCTTCTATTCTTCTTGATAATCTATCAATTAAAATATCATGATTTACTTTATCAAAGAACTTTTCTAAATAGATATCAACTACCCATTTATATCATTGATTTATATATTCCATCAACACCATGGCTACCTTTATTTCTAATTACTCTTTGCATGTCTCGATACATATTGTCCCTAGCTAAAATTTTATCGAGTAAATCATTAGTAGATATTATTTCACGGTTTTCTATTTATCCAAAGTCGAAAACCTCCTTAATATTCAGTCCTTTCTATTGATTGCGCATATCAATAGTACTATGACATCTGCTGACTTCTGATAGTTCAACTACATATCACTATGCAGGTTATCATTTTGGAAATTCATCCTTTATTTATGATATATCTGTCAGACCTCCCATGTAAGAACAACAACCTTCATCTCATATATCTACTACATTTCTAGTTAGCCTCATATGTAGTTCGTATCCCTCAGACCGAGACTTTGTTTGCCGTAGGCTTCCTTCAGATTCCACCTCACGATGGACACCCTTGCCCTTAGCTAGCGGTTCCCACGATCAAGCCCGCAACAGACTTTCACCGTCAAATTGTTCACACATAAAAAAATGACTGTGATTATAAAACACAGTCATTTTTATTATTCACCATCCACAAGTCTCCAAATTCCCATTTTAGGACTTGTAAATAAATCTTTTCTATATTTAAGCACTTTATCAACTTCATAACTTGATTTAACTAATTCTGAATGTATAAGCACTTTTGCTATTTTACCTATTCTCATTTCTTCTTTTTCATTTAACATTTCAACTATTTTTTCTGCTATTAAGTCCATTTCTTCTTTAGTGTATTTCATTATTGTTCTCCTTCATCTTTTAGTCTATTATATCATTTTAATATCTTTTAGTAATTCAAATTTTCTTAAATTAGTCATTTCAATATTTATAGGTGTAATAGATATATATCCATCTTTCACACAAGCTATATCGCTATCTTCATCTTGATCTAATTCCATTAATTTTCCACCAATCCAATAATATTTTTGTCCAAATGGATTTATTTTTTCTACCATTGCATTATCATAATTTCTTTGACCAAGTTTAGTTATTTTACTACCCTTTATTTTTGTATTTGGTATATTAACATTTAAAATACAATCATTTAGTAAATCTAATTTATCTTTTATATTTTCTACAAGATTAACTACATACTTAGATGCATCTTTATATATTTCCCTTTTTACATTTACTTCATCATAAGAAATTGCTATAGATGGTTTATTTAAAATAAATCCCTCTAGAGCAGCAGATACTGTCCCTGAATAAATTACATCTGTTCCTAAATTTGAACCATTGTTTATTCCACTTAAAACTAAATCTATATTAATATCCTTAAATAATCCTTCTATTCCTACTTTTACACAATCTGCTGGTGTTCCTGATATGGCATAAGATTTTATATTTTCTCCCATATCTATTTTATGAACCATTATTGGATTATGAATTGTTATGGCATGACCTGTTGCACTTTTTTGACTTTCTGGGGCTACTACATATACATTAGCTATTTTAGATATTGCTTTAGCCAGTTCTATAATTCCATCTGCATATATTCCATCATCGTTAGTTATTAATATATTCATAAACTTCCTCCTCCACTATATTATTTATATTGCCATAATAATTAAAGCTTATCAATTTTTTTAATAATTTACTATAAATTATTATTTATATTATTTTATTATTATTCAATTTAATAGTTAATATTTTCAATAAATTTTACATTTCCAAATTATTATTGCATAAATAAAATCTAAACCATATTATTTAAATATAAATTTATTTTTTAAAGGGTGTGTTTTTATGAATAAAAATACTATAAGATTATATGCTAGACAAAATGATAAAACCTTAGATTAATTAAATAAAAATGGTGGAATTATTAATAATAGAACTTATATCAAACTTCATTTTGGATATATTTCCAACTTTTTCTTGGAAAGTTATGATTGGTAAATTTAAATGTATGTTTCCCCAATAAGAAAAAATTTATAGAAAGTTGGAAAAGAACTTTTGATGTCGGAGATTTAAATAATTTAGATATTTTCGTTGTTTGTGGCAACCTTTGAGAAATAAAGAAAGAATGGGTAACACATATTGTCTATCTTGGGAGAATTTATTTAAATATGTTAAATTACAATAATTTATGTTATAATTTGAATTATTTCATTTTTATGGAGGTTTTATATAATGTGGATTATTTTTGCATTTGGGTCAGCTTTATTTGCAGGACTAACTTCTATTCTTGCTAAATGTGGTATAAAAAATACTGACTCAAATGTTGCAACAGCCCTTAGAACTATTATTGTTCTAATATTTTCATGGATTATGGTATTTATATCAAAAAGTCAAAGCACACTTTACAATATAAATACAAAAACATTAATTTTTCTTATTTTATCAGGAATAGCAACAGGAGCTTCATGGCTTTGTTATTTTAAAGCATTGCAAATTGGTGATGTCAATAAAGTTACACCCATAGATAAATCTAGCACTATTTTGACAATGCTTATGGCTTTTATTTTTTTAGGAGAGGAAATAACTTTTATTAAAGGTATTTCCATGATTTTAATCGGTATAGGAACTTATCTTATGATTATAAAAAAAGAAAATGTAACAGTTGAAAACAAAAGCAATGCTTGGTTAATTTATGCTTTAGGTTCAGCCATATTTGCCAGCTTAACTTCTATCTTAGGTAAAGTTGGTATTGAAAATATTGATTCTACTTTAGGAACGGCAATTAGAACTATTGTAGTCCTTATAATGGCTTGGATAGTTGTATTTGTATCAAAAAAGCAAAATACAATTAGAGACATTGATAAAAATAGCTGGATTTTCTTATTTTTATCAGGAATAGCCACTGGTGGCTCATGGCTTTGTTATTATAGAGCACTACAAATGGGTCCTGCCAGCATTGTTGTACCTATAGATAAGCTTAGCATTTTAGTAACTATTGTTTTTTCTTACATAGTTTTTAAAGAAAAATTAAATAAAAAATCTGCTTTGGGTCTTTTATTAATTGTTATAGGTACCCTATCACTTTTATTTTAAATAAAATTTATTTATTATCTTTCTCCAATTTCATATCTATA